>SWCD01023875.1_pt1 | contig 46824 bp, 43 predicted proteins | sample 4693011 | NCBI WGS metagenome assembly SWCD01 (sample SAMN10267278, study PRJNA491770) | bioreactor metagenome | isolation source: DHS bioreactor inoculated with marine | place: Japan: Omine Ridge, Nankai Trough
CCCCCCCGTTCCGGTATGTCAATTGCGAGCGCGGCGCATTGGGCACCAGGGCACAGGCGCACCCGGCCGGATCGAGCGTAAAGAGGCTGCTCACGCTGTGGGGATTTTTCCTGGTCGATCCCGACAGCACGCTCGCCGACGAACTGACCCAGAACTTCGCCGATGTCTTTAACAGTGCGGATTTCGACATGGTGTACTTTGATGCCAGCGACGGCATCATCGATGCCTATATCGACAGCTGGTATTACCTGAACCGCCTGCATCTCGCCTATTACCGCAAATTCAACAAGGATGTGCTCTATCAGGTCAGCAATGGCCTCGGTACCGATTTGCGCTGGCACATCGTGCCGCGAGCCGCTTCGGCGGACGGCCATGGCGATATCAAGGGCTATCTCGACGAGCGCTGGCCGCAGATTCTGCGGATGAACGCGAACTTCACGCGGCCCGATATCGGCTGGTATTACTGGTTCAAGGACATGCGCCCGGACCAGCTCGAGTATGTCGCCGCCAAGGCGATGGCCGTGGACGGATCGCTTTCTCTGGAGACCTCGCGGGAGGCGTTGGAAAATCAGACGCAGTCGCGCCAGATGCTGGATACGCTGCGAAAGTGGGAGCAGTTCCGGCATGCCGGCCCCCTGCCCGCGCCGGTCAAGGCCAGGCTGCGCGAACCGCAAAAGGATTTCAAGCTGTTTGATGATGCAGGCGGCGGCTGGCAGCTCTACCGCGCCGCCTACGAGCCGTTAAGATACGTCGATGTGCTGGACGGCCGTCAAAATACCTGGACCATCCGCAACGATGAGCCGGGCGACCATGAACTTGGCGTGGAGATCATTGCCGGCAGCATGGCTGGAGCATCAGCCGCTTACGGCCGCCCGGACGCGCTCACGATCGAAGGCTTTGAGGACGCGGCCGCCTTCCGGATGAGCGGTCGCAATCAATACGAGAAGCTTGTCCCCCGGCCTGACAAGCTGGTCTCGCCCGCCGGGCCCGTGCGCGACGGCGTGCGCCAGCATTTCGAGACCACCCGCGGCGAGACAAGGACCGGCGGCAGCGCCCTGCGCTACTCGGCGACGAACGAAGGGGCATTTGGCGGTTGGTCGGCGATCGGCCGGCGCTTCGAGCAGCCTCTGAACCTGGCGGGCAAGAATGCTTTGGGCGTCTGGGTTCTGGGCGACGGTAAATACGAACAGCTTCGCATCCAGCTTCGCGATGCCAAGGGACAGCGTGTTGATTTCGAAGCCGCTGTCGACTTCACGGGCTGGCATCTGCTGGCCTTCCCTTTTCCTGCCGACAGTCAGTTCGACTGGGCGCGGACAGAATATCTGCTGTTTTATTTCGACGCCGTGCCGGCCAAAACGACGGTCAGCGTCACGCTCGACAATGTCCGTGCCTTCCGGACGCAAGCGCCGGCGGCTTCGCTCGACCGGCCGATCATCACGGTCAACGGCGAGAGCATGGTCTTTCCCGATGTGCTGGCGGCGGGACAGGCGCTGACGTCGGAAGGCCCTGGCGATACGACCCACTGGCCCGGCGGCATGGCGCCGGGCAATAAGATCGAACGCACCCGCCTGCGGCTTAAGCTGAAGCCGGGCGAAAACACGGTAACGGTTTCGGCGGCGAAACCCGATGCGTTTCCCGGCGACATCCGCGTCCTGCTGTATCATCTCTGGCCGATGGCGCAGGATTGAGTGCCGGGTTATTGCTGAGTTTGTGTGTGTTGGAATTTGTCTAAATGAACTGATGTTATGCCGCGTAACAGTCGGGTTACGCTGCGCTAACCCGACCTACGATTTTACTGTCGTTGACACTCGTCTCCGAGGCACCTGAAACGATTTATACGTAACAGGCAGCGTCGGGTTACGCTGCGCTAACCCGACCTACCGGAATAATATGTAACATGGAAATCACCTAATAATTTGCGATGCGGCTCATACAGATCAAAGGGGGCACCTTTATCGTACGGAGGCATTGTAGGGGCGGACCTGCGTGTCCGCCCTGTTTCGGGTGCACAACGGGTTATCGGAGAACCGTTGAGCAAGGGCGAACACACAGGTTTGCCCTTATGTGTCTGTTCATTTTACGGTATCAAGGCATCAATCCGATTCTAGATCGCGATGAGGGCATCGCTCCCACCATCGCCCATGCCTGGCGCGCAACATCCGTTACTTAAGGAATGCCTTTGAGAATGTCGGCTTCTTCCCCGCCCTTTCCCTTGCCGGCCTGAAACTATTCCGATTGTATGCTTTTGCCGAAGTCGATCAGTTCCTGGCGCATGGCCTCACGGATCGCGGCTTTGTTGCCGGCATCCAGCTGATACCGCCGCGCCAGTTTTTTATAATCGTCCTCGGTCAGCGATACCGTCAGCCTCGGGCGCTTAGGCGGTTTGATGTCCAGCTGAATGATCTTTCTGATTTGGTCGGAGGTGCTCAGGCCGTTTTTGTTGGCTTCACGCCGGATGCTTTCGGATACGCCGGTGCCAAATTCGAAAGCGACCTGGATGGCGCGTATGCTTTGCGCCGATTTTTTCCAGTTTTCAGGCAGGTCTTTTTTATTCATAGGCTTGTTTGTTTAAATTTGGATAAGCGGCAGCCGCTCGATTGCGGGTATTGTAACCACAAAGAACACGGAGTTCACGACTGCCCGGCCCGCGTCTGTCCCTGCGCAAGCGCAGGACCGCGGGCGGGAATCGGACAGGCTGAGGAAAAATAGCGGCCGCACCAGTCGTTTGAGCCGCCATGAAAACAAGCCATTCACCGACCGGCTGGGCACACGGGGTATTCAATCCGGTAGGGTACGCATCTCGTCCGAGACTGTGAAAGTATTCAATTTAAAAGATTTAACCACGAAGGACACGAAGCACACGAAGTTTTAAGTTATTGATTAATTTTATTTTTTCTTCGTGTCCTCGGCAACTGCTCCTGCGTTGCTCTACCTCCTGCATCCCTGCAGTCGTTCGTGATCTTCGTGGTGAATAAGGCTTTTTTATGACGCTTTTCACTAATTCTTTCACAGTCTGGTCCCTTTTGGGATGGCATTTACCGGGACCGCTGGGAATGGTACGCAATGCGTACCCTACTGTATTTTTCAGGCAGGCTCATCAATAATTTGCACAACAGTCGTTGTTCAAGTAAGGACTGATTGCTCTAATTGCTTTTTACGGGATCACTCTCGCGTTTTAGGCGCTTGAACTCTTCGGTCAGCATTTTGACGCGTTCCCAGGTTTCATGTTCCATGCTGATTTTATGCTGCATGGCCGAAAACACTGGCAAGAATGAAATCTCGAATAATTCCGCCAGTTTATGCAGCACCGCGTCGGCGCCCGGCATCGGCTGGTTGACCACTTCCACATTCATTTCGACCTGGGCGATCTGCTCGCGCAGGTGCACGATGTGCTGATTCAATTCGGCCAGCGGCGAAGGCGCTTGCAAGTGCCGGCCAATAGCAGTCAGCTGTTCGGCGATAACGGATAACTGGCTGGCCAGTAATCGTGCCGGGTCGTTTTCATCGCCGAGTTTCCTGAGGCGGGCATATTCGTTCCTGATCGCGCTCCAGCGCTCGCTTTCCCCGGCGTTCAGAAGACCCCGGATTTCCTTGAGTTTGAGCAGGTTTTCCTCGGCGCCCCGGGTCAGGGTCTGCGCTTCGCCGACGTAATGATCGCTGATCAGATTCCGCAGTTCCTCGTCGTTCATGACCGATGTGACCTTTTCCGCCATCTTGTTCATGTTGCGGTAACTGCCCTGCAGTTTGAAAGGCGGCTCGGTGCGGTAGCGGTCGTCCTGCGCCGCGGAATGGATATACTGCTGATTGACCGCCAGCACGACATCACGGATCTTGAGCATTTTCTCCAGGACGGCGACGATTTCCCGGCTTTCCGAGGCGGCGTAGCGGTGTTCGAACTCATTGTCGGACACGGTTTCGCCGGCAGCCTTGCGCAGGAACCGGTAGACGTCGTCCATGCCGCGCGTGGCCAGCGGCTGCAGGAGCGGATTGGAGGTCAGGCTGTTTTCGATATAGCTGAGCGCGAAGACCTCGTCATTGCCGCTCAGGACATCGCCCAAATTGTAAATATCGGCGCGGTTGGCCAGCATGTCCGGAATTTTGAAGACCTCGCCGGATTCGGTGTAGGGGTTGCCGGCCATGATCACGCAGAACTTTTTGCCGCGCAGGTCATAGGTTTTGGTCCGCCCCTGCCAGACGCCCTCGATGCGCCGCGAGCCGTCGCACAGCGAGATGAATTTTTGCAGGAACTCGGCATGGGTATGCTGAATGTCATCCAGATAAAGCATGACGTTATTGCCCATTTCCAGGCCCAGGTTCAGTTTCTCCAGTTCCCTGGCGGCCGTCGCATTGGGCGCCTGCGCGGGGTCCAGGGAATGCACGGCATGGCCCAGGGCCGGGCAATTGATCTTCATGAACACCAGCCCCAGGCGATTGGCGACGTATTCCATCAGCGTCGTTTTGCCGTAGCCGGGCGGCGAAATCAGCAGCAGCAGGCCCATCAGGTCGGTGCGCTTGGCGGCGCCGGCCGCGCCCATTTGCTTGGCCAGGTTGTCGCCGATCAGCGGCAGGTAAACCTCGTTGATCAGCCTGTTGCGCACGAAGGAGGTCAAGGGGCTGGCCTGATAGTTTTCCAGGCGCAGCTGTTCCCGTTCGGCGGCGATCAGCTGCTGGCGCAGGGTCTGGTACTGGTGGAAGCCGGGCACGATCTGCGTGCGGTGCCGGTGCAGGCGTTCGCCGAATTCATCGATACTGATGCTGAGCCTTCTGTCTTCAATGCGGGCGTGATCGCCCATCAGGTTTTCGATGCTGACTTCCAGGGTTGCCGGGCTGATTTTTCGATTGAGGCCGGTTCCCAGGATGATCATCACCGCTTCCGGGATGAAGCGCTGAAAAGTGCCGTACTGCGGCTGTGCCGTGATGCCCGCCAGCCAGCCGGCGGTCAGTTGCCATTGGGCATCAAGTTGCTCCGCGCAGTGCTGCAAGGCGGTTTCGTAGTCGCCGCGATGGCCGATGCTTTCCAGATGCTGGTACAGCGCATTGACCAGGGCATCGGCCTGCCGGCTGGTAATGAATTCGGGAACGCTGGCCGCCAGTTCGGCGAGCAGGTAATCGCCGGCACTGGCGGGGTCCGCCGCCGCCAGGCCGGACAGGGTCTTGAACTGCGCCAACTGCGCGGCGATCTGGCCGGACAGGTCCTGATGCGCCTTGAGGCTGCCCAAAGACTTTTGCAGCAGCGCGGCGCTTTGGGCGAGCCGCCGCAGGTTTTGTTTCTGGGCCTCATCGATGGCGGCGAAATGCCAGTAGGCCAACGCCAGGGCGCGCGTTTCCGGCGTGTAGCGCAACAGCCCCGCGGCCTGCCGCGCCGGCAGCAAGTGTTCCAGAATCCGGCGGGCGTCGACATCGTGTATGCCTTTGTCATAGCCTTCCTGATAGCGCGGCGTCGCATAGCGGCGGATCAACTGCATCAGCGCATCGTCCTGCAGCAGCGCCGCATGGAGCCCGTCCAGCGTCATTTGCTCGAGCCCTTGCTCGGCGCTGTACAGAATCGAAGCGGCCAGGTATTCGGCCCGGTAAACCTGCCCGGTTTCGGAAATCAGGGTCTGATCCCAAAACACCCGGAGCTCATCGAGCTCCGGGTGTTCGGCCCGGGCATAATAATCGGTGCCGATCAAATGCCAGACCAGCCGGTTCTGACGATTGATCAGGGTCAGGTCCAGGGGCTGGGTATTGACGCTGAAGCGGTGCCGGCCCAGTTTGATGAGCGCGCCGCCGTCCTCGAAGATGTCCCGGCGGTCGCGCAGGGAGCGCAGCGCCTGTTCCTGCATGGCCTTAAGCCGGGCCTGGGCGTCATCGGCCTGTACCGAGGCGTCCAGGGCCTGCAAGTGTTCGATCATCTGGCGCAGTTTCCGCACCATGGCATCGGCGGCCAGGTAACTGTTCAGCGCATCCGGCTCGTCAAAGGTCTGCAGGCGCCGTTCGATGCCCGCGAACAGCCGGTCGATGGCCGCGACGATGGTCTGCACGCGCCGCTGCCGTTCGTCCAGCAATACCTGCTTGCGCGACTGAAAGACTTCGAACAGTTGTTCCCGTTGCTGGACGATATCGGCCAGAAATTCGTCGAAGTCGGAAAACCGGCTTTCCAGTTCTTCCAGCTGGGTCAACAGGCGGGTCAGCTGATCGTCGCATTGCCGGGGCGTTTCGGCCGATTCCAGGGCGCTGCTGATGCTTTGCGAAAACAGTTTGAACTGGGCGGCGAATTCGGCGACCGCTTCCTCGGAACGGAAGCTTTTACGCTTATGCCGGGCGCCGGCCTTGATCTGGTTGAGTTTGCTGTAGAGTTCGGACAGGGCTTCCAGTATCCCGGTCCTGACCTGGGCGTCCTTGACTTCCAGGCCGGCCAGCGTTTCATTCAGCAGGTCCAGATTCTGGCTCATCTGGTCCAGCTGTTCGAGGACGGGTTGAATTTCGGCCGTGGTCTGGCTGTTGTCCAGTTGCGCCTGATAGGCCGACAGGCTGTCATGAAATGGCGCGAGCGCCGTCTCGGTGCTTAAAAAGCCGACGGTCGCCTGGCCCAGCGCATCCAGTTCGCGGACCAGATCGTCCTGCAGCGATTGCACAGCGGCCTGGTCGATATAGCGCAGTTCCCTGATCGTGGTCAGGTGACCCTGTTGCCTGTGCATGGCGTCCAGGGCCTGAACGAATTCCCCCGGCGTTTTCCAGCTGTCGACATACAGGGTTTTCAGCAGGTTCCGCTGCCGGGTTTCGGCCTCGCTCAGGGCCTGGTTGGCTTGCTGGCGGATGCTTTCGACCTTTTCAAACTCGTCCAGCACCAGTTCCGCGGTGGCGCGGATTTGCCGGATATCGGCCCCGAGCGCGCCCGCCTCATCGGCATCCAGCCAGTGGTAGGCGTCGAACAGGCGTTGTCCGGCCTCGATCAGGGCTTCGAAGTGGGCCAGCGTGGCGTGCCGGCTCGAAATCGCCCGCACCAGGCTGTAGCCGTCGGAAATGCCCCGGACCAGTTCGGCATTGCCGATTTTGCCGAAAAACGACTGGCGCGCCGGCTGCTGATGCATGAACTCTTCGTGAAAATACGGCGTTTCCCACAGCTGCATCGGATGGATGCGGCCGGGGTCATCGTTTTCGGCCCGGAACACCAGCATCCGGCCGCTACGGAACAGGCACACGCCGTGCGCGATGATCGGGTTTTGCAGGCTTTTCTCGATCAGGTTGTAGGAGAACAGCACGCTGATGCCGGCATCGGCTTCATAAAACCGGTACAGCACGTCCTCGCCGTTGGGCGAGCGCAGCACGCTGGCAAACGTCAGGCCGGCCGGGACGTTTTCAAACAGTCGGGTTTCGCCGTTTTGCAGATAATAGCCGCCGGGGAAAATCAGCCCGTGGTTGTCCGGCAATTGCACGCAGGACTGGCCGATGGCGTCGATACGGTTGACCTGCCGGGTCAGGGTGTTGAAGACCAGGTAGCGGTAGGCGCTTTCGCGGTACGGGCGTATTTTCAGTACGATCAGGGTGCCCAGCCTGGCGTAGGCGATCTCGGCGTCGGCCAGCGACTGGTGCGGGTCGTCGACCGGTTCGCGGTAAATGCCCAGGCCGTCTTCGGTATTGTTTTCGACCTTGACGGTCAGGTCGCCGCCGATGGTCTCGACGAAAACCTCATCGAGGATGCTGACATGCGGGTGCTTGCCGGCGACATGGTCCTCGCGCCGGGTCGCGGTCCATTCGAAGTCGTGGGCCGGATACCTCGGCAAATCGCGTTCGCCCCGGTTGTCGATATAGCTGACTTGATCGTCACGGACTTGCCAGCGGAACACCCGGATGTCGTCCAGTTTCTGGCCAATCTGGAACACGGCCAGCAGTTGTTCGTGGCCGGCATGCAGGGACAACAGGCGCGTGGTCTTGTAGTAGCGGTAAAGTTCCTTGAAGTCGGCGACAAACCTTTCATCCAGCAAAAAATGGTCCGGCGAGGCATGCGCTTCGAGATCGAAGCCGTCTTCGGTTTCGACGAGATTGTACAGGCTGAAGACATCCTCGACCCGGGTCTCTTTCTTCATGCCGATGAACACGTTGTAACCGAACAGCATCAGGTGCTTGCCGACCCGGACGATATCGCGCGGCACGCAATTGTTTTCGGTACGCGCCCGTACCCGGCCGATGATTTTCAGTTCCGTTTGTCCGAATTCCTCGGCGCGCAGCGTGTTGAGGCGGTCGATTTTGGCCTGCAGGGCGAGCCCTTGCTGATCCAGGCGCTTGCGGATCACTTCAAAGGCTTCGCCTTCGGTAACGGTTTGCTGGATGTCGGAAATGGTTTCTTCAGTCATGAGCGATCAGGTTTAAAAGCTGTTGATATAGTCCAATAAGGTTCTGCGCTGCGCGTGGCCGTCGATCCAATCACGGATGCGGACGATTTCGTCATAATCGGCTCCCAATAGCTCTCTGAATTTTTGTTCCTTCAGGTCCTGGAAATGCAGCTCCCGGATTTGTTTTTGCCAGCTGTCATAGAAAATCCGGGGCAGTTTATCGGCCAGTTCCAGCGATATGATCAGTTCCCATTCGCCGTTGTCCAGCCAGACTTCATTGCAGCGGACGCACAGATCGATTCTGTTTTCGGTTTCGGCGGCGATGCGGTATTTGGTCATGATGCCGGCGCATTTCGGACAAAACAGCGCATGCGAGGCGTCGACCGGTTCGACGCGGGTGCCTTGCTGCTGGTCGGCGGCCAGTTGTTCCGCCACTGGATGCCGGTCCAGCCAGGTCCGGTAGCTGAGCAGCGAAACCAGGGCGCCACGGCACTGGCTGCAACTTTCGGCGGGCAATTCGGCGGTGAGCCGGGTGGGTTTTAATCGATGCGTTTTACAGAAGGGGCAATTCATTGTGTGTCTCCATGGCGGCCGCTATCGACCCTGTAAATCCGTGTCTGTATTGATTACGTGGCCCGGATGAAGCTTGCGGAATCCGGGCCATGCAAGGCTTTCGAACGCCCGTATGCCGCCACGCTCCATGCGGGCTGCATTGTCAATTACTCAACTGTTCCAACAGTGCCTGCATCCTGGTTTTGTCTTCGATACTGCCTTTCGTCGTCAGCTTGTTCAGGAAGGCCGCCACCGACAGGTTTTGCAGATCATCGGAACCAAGATTCGCGGCGATTTGCTTAATGTCCTCGATCAGGTTCGCCTCGCCGCGCAGGTGGTCTTTAAACGTGGTTTTCAGCAAGTCGCTTTTATTGACCGTGCCGTCTATCGATTTACCGACCGCCAGCGCGCGCATGTAGCGTTCGAAGAATTCGCCGTCGCCGCCGACAATGTCGATGTTGGCCTGCTTGACCGCTTCGGCGAACACGCCCGCGTTCAGCGTGGCTGCTTCGCGGCCGGCTTCGATGGCGGCCAGGGTTTCGGTATGCGCGGTATCGACTTGCAGGCGGAATTCCTCATGGCTGCGGGTTTTCTCATCCATGCTGGCCATCGCGGCAAATTTATCCTTCAGGCCGTCGGCTTCAGCCTGGTAATGCTGCCGTACGGCTTCGGCTTCGGCCTGGCCGCGGCGTTCGATGGCTTCGGCTTCGGCAATCTTGATTTTTACGTCGACCATGGCTTGTTTTTCCTCGGAATCGGCATCGGCATTTTTGATGCGCACCTGCGCCATGCCGACGGCTTCATCGCCCTGCGCTTGGGCCGCCATGCGCTCGCGCAGCACTTTCGCTTCGGCCAGGCCAACGGCGGCCTGTTCCGCCTGAATGCCTTCGGCCAGCCGGATTTTGGCTTGCGCCTGTTTTTCCGCGGCTTCGAATTCCGCGCCGGCCAGCACCAGGGTTTCGCGCGCCTTGAACTGGGCGCTTTGTTCGGCCGCTTCCGCGGCTTTGATGTCTTTCACCAGGCGCTCCTGCGCTTCCGCCTCCGCGGCGATCACGGTCGCCTGGCGTTTGCGGTCCGCTTCCGATACTTCGCGCAACTCCTTGATGCGTTCCTCTTCCTCGGCCACATGTTTTTCAACGGCGATGCGCGAACGGATCACCTCGGCGATTTCTTTCTTTTGCTCTTCCAGGGCCTTTTCCTTGGCGATGCGCTGCAATTCGACTTCTTTTTCCCGGTCTATAATTTCAAGCTGGCGCACGCGCTCGACTTTTTCCGTTTCGATGGCGATGGCCCGTTGCCGGTTTTTCTCGGCGACCTCGATTTCCCGCTGCTTGTTTTCGTTGTCGATGCCCAGGGTCTGTTCGGCCGCGATGCGGGCCCGTTCTTCCTTGGTGTGCTCTTCCGCCTTGATCTTTTCGGCTTCCGCCTTTTCCCGCGCCTGCACGCTGGCGATTTCCCGCTGTTGCCTGGCCTCGGCGTCGGCCTGCTGCCGTTCCAGCTCCAGGATCATCTCTTTGGTTTCGACATCCTTTTTCTTGATCTGCATTTGTTCATCGCGTTGCAGCTCATTGGTGCGCACGTGCTGTATCGCCGTCAGCTCGGTAATTTTGCGGATGCCCTGGGCATCCAGAATATTGTTGGCATCCAGCTGGTTCATCGGCGTTTGTTCGAGATAATCGATGGCGGCGTCTTCCAATACATAGCCGTTCAGGTCCTGCCCGATCACCTGAATGATTTCGTCGCGGAAGTGGTTGCGCTCGCGGTACAAGTCCTCGAAGTCCATGCGCTTGCCTACCGTTTTCAAGGCCTCCGAGAACTTGGCGCTGAACAGTTCTTCTATGGTGTGCTGGTCGGAAGCCCGCTCGCAGCCGATCGCCTGCGCCACTTTCAGCACGTCCTCGCGGGTTTTGTTGACGCGCACGAAGAAGGTGACGACGATGTCGGCGCGGATATTGTCCTTACAGATCAGCCCCTCGCCGCCGCGCCGGTTGACTTCCACGGTCTTCAGCGAAATGGCCATTTTTTCGACGCGGTGCAGCACTGGTATGACCAGACCGCCGGTGAAGGTCACCTTGGGTTCGCTGCTCAAGGTGTTGATGATCATGGCCTGTCCCTGGTCGACCTTGCGATACATCGAGGCAAAGACGATCAGCGCTCCGATCAGGATGACTGACGCGGCAATGGTAACGGTGATGATGATTTCCATGACTACTCCTGATTAGTCCTGTTTGCTGATGAAATAGAGGTTTTTATCCGGGTCGTATTCATAAATTAAAGCGTGGTCGCCTTTTTTGAAGTCGTTGGGCGCGGCCGCGCGGATCGAGATGATCAGCCCGGCGCCGCCATCCTCGACTTTGGCCTGGCCGAACTGTTCGTTGACGGTCAGGGAGGTGATTTCGCAGTATTTGGCCACCAGGGAACGGTTGCTGCGCGCTTCATGCGTGACAAAAAGCCTGCTCAACGGCCGCGTGATTTTTCCTGTCAGATACACTGAAAAAATCAAGCTGATGACCAGCGCGGCCGCGCCGGCGGCGTTGTAAACGAGGCCTGCCGGCAGCCATGGCAGCAGCCAGGCGGTACTGAACAGGCTCAGGCTCCAGGCGAACAGGAACAGCAGGCTGAGCGACAGGGTGATGGGCACGCCGGCCAGGCCGAACGTGGCCAAAAGTCCCGCCAAACCGGCCTCGCTGTCGATATCCACATCGAGAAAATCGAACACGCCAAGCAGGCTGAACAACCAGAACACCAGGCATATGGCCAGCGGGATGGTGTAGACCACGGTCGGAAAGCTGCTGATAAGGGTGAGTACCGTTTCCATTTTTTGTCCTTGCGCGCAAAGGCAACGATGCCGGGCGGCCTGTGGTTAAAAAACAGGACTTACGCAGTTTGCCTGTTCATCCGCCGAAACAAGCGGGTTTAAAACCTGTGGGGGCGACTGAAGTCGCCCCCACAGGCTTGCGTATGTCCTGAAAAAGAAGCTTCAATATCATGTGCCTTAAGGGTTGTTGTTGTGATTGTCGTCATACCGGCCAGGAGGCAGGCGTCGCGGCCGCGCCGGCATCGTTTTATGCCGGCGAACCGAAACCGCTGTCCTGAGCATCGCGATCAGGCTTCAGACCGCTTGGCCTTCAATCGGTCCAGAATGGCCGAAGCCGTGGCCTTTTTGGTGATGATGCCGGCATCCTGCAGTTTCTCTTGCAGCCGGTCGCCGTTTTCCTCCTGTTGAATCGCGAGGGCCGCCTGCATTTGGTCGACCTTTTTTTGCTGCTTGGCTTTGATCCGCTCCAGCGATTCGGTGGCCGAACGCAAGGACGACCGGCTGCCGGAAAATCGGGCGGCTACGGCTTCGTTGGCCTTGTGCACGCTTTCCGTGGTTTTGACCAGGGTCAATTCCCGGTCCATGCCCTGGATGTTGCGTTCGGTGGCGGCGATAGACTGCTTCAGGGTCGCGATATTGCTGTCGAGACTTTCCAGAACCACCGCTTGGGCACCCAGCTCATTGCTGAAGGCGGCGATTTTTTCCGCTATCTCCAGAGCCAGAGCGTCATTGTTCTTCGCCAATGCCTGATTGGCGTACTGTTCATGTTCCGCGATGGCCGTCTGCAGGCCGTTCACTTTCCGCTGCACCGCCATTTGTTCGGCAATGACTTCGGTCAGGCTTTCCCTGGCGCGGTTTAAATGTTCCTTGGCGTCGCGGATTTCCTGTTCCAGTATCCGTATCCCTTGAGAATCGACCAGGGCTTCGCCGGTTTCGGTAGCGGCACCGCGCAGCGCGGTCAGGAGTTTATTGAGTAGGTTCATGTTGTTCGGCTCCTAATGATGAGGCGTCATTTCAGGTAGTCCGCCATCAGTTCAATGGCGTCCAGGGTGTTGTCACTCAAAGTCTCAATTTCATGCAGAATGGCATCGGCATCCGAGCGGGTACTCAAGGCGCCGAAAATAATGTATTGATGACCGATTTTGGAAAATGACGACAGCGGCATCGGAATGTTCAGGGCTAGCAAGGCTTCCAGTAACGCTTCGCGTTGTTCCGGAATGATCTCTTGTTCTTGCCAGAGATAGGAAACACAAAGAATCTGGCTGTCATCGATCGTCACATATACCGGGAATTCCTCGCGATCCTGGATCAGGACCTGAAGCACCTGCAGGTCCTCTTCGATGATTTCCGGCGTCAAAGCCGCGCCATTGTTGAATCTGGACTTGTGCAACGAGTCCGCCAGCTGCGTTAACGTTATTTTGTTATTCATGGGTTACTCCTTGTGCTGAGTGGCGCTGACAGAATAGATTCTTACCCCATATTATGTCAAGACATATTATGGGGATTCTGGATGTGATCATATTAAGAATAGCTGCTTTTAAGAAATTGACAGGTTTTTAGCAGGGCGGGCGAAAAGCCGGGCATTTTCCACTGAATGATCAAATCGGTCCGGGCCAAGGCTTGCCGCTACGTAATTTCACTTATTGATCCAGAGTCAAACTGGGCATTTAATCGGCATGATTGGCCGGTTATGCCAACCTCGAACCGATTGCCTGGCCGACTATGCCAGCCATCAGCTTTACCCCCATTCGTCCCATTAACCAACCCAGGACTGTTTAATTATGAAAAGCCTTCCTTTGGCCAGACTAGGCCCCCACGAATCCGCGCCCGGCGTGGTCGATTTCGGACTGTTGCTGCCCTGGGTTTCGGCAAGCGCCGGCAACCGGCTGTTTATAAAGCTCATTCATGAACGGGACCAGTTCATCCAGGCCATACAGCCGATGACTATCGAGTTGCGGCATGACGTCGACGCCGAGTACGGCGATGCCTGGTCGGTAACGGTCGATTTCAGCATTGTCCGCGACGCACAGCCGGGGTCGCATTTCGGCTCGCCCGGCCGGCATGTCTACCGTTACGAGCTGCATAACCCGAATGTCGGCATACTGGACTGGATCATCGATCCCTTTGCCCGCGAATACGCCGTCGGCAAGCTCTCCGCCTTCACGCTCGGCTATAGCCCTTATGTCTGGAGCCCTGGCGAGGCGGACTGGAAAACGCCGGCGCTGCACGATCTGATCCTGTACGAACTGAATCTCGCCGAGTTCGGCGCCGACCTGCAAGGCGCGATCGACCGTCTCGACTATCTTGCCGATCTGGGCGTCAACGCGTTGTCGGTGATGCCGGTCAGTAATGTCGCGCTGGAGGTTGATTGGGGCTATCTGCCGCTGGGCTATTTTGGCGTCGATGAACGGTTTGGCCGGCGCGCCGATTTCCAGCATTTTGTCGATGCGGCGCACCAGCGCGGGCTGGCGGTTGTCGTGGATGTCGTTTATGGCCATACCGCTGATGACTTTCCTTACCACGATCTCTACCGGCGCCTGCAGTATCATGAAAACCCGTTTATGGGGCCGTTCGCCAAGGACTATTTCGGCGTCGGCACCGACTTCAGGCGCGGCCTGACCCGCGATTTTTTCTTTAGCGTCAACCAGCACTGGTTGGAGACTTATCACATCGACGGCTTTCGCTACGATTGTGTGCCCAATTACTGGGACGGGGCCATGGGCGACGGTTATGCCAGTCTGGTCTTTCACACCTACGAGTATGTCAAGGGCGCGCTCGCGCGGCTGTCCCGCTTCGACGCGCCGGAAGGCCCTCGTCTGATTCAGATCGCCGAGCAACTGGAAGCGCCTGAACAGATTCTCGAACAGAGCTACAGCAACGCCACCTGGCAGAATGCCACTTTCGGCGCGGCGGGGGCCTGCGCGCGCGGCGCCGCCGGAGCGATAGAGCACCTCGGCCTGCGGCTGGGCGCGGTAGGCTATATCGGACAGGCCAGCCACAATGGCGAGGTGCTGGGCAAGGCGCCGCTGCAATATATCGAGAACCACGATCACAGCCGTTTCCTGTGCGAGTTCGGACTCCGGCAACGCGACTGGAATCCGCTTTTCGCCGAAGGCGAGCGCGCGCACTGGTATCGCCTCCAGCCCTACCTGATCGCGTTGCTGGCCGCGAAGGGCATCCCCATGCTCTGGCAAGGGCAGGAGTTCGGCGAAAATTACTTTCTGCCCGAGGACGGTCTGGGCCGCGTGCTGCTGCTTCGGCCGCTGCGCTGGGATTATTTCTATGACCCGGTCGGCAAAAGCCTGGTGGGTCTGACCCGCAAACTGGTGAATCTGCGCAAGTCCTGCGAGGAATTGCGCCGGGGGAGCCATTATTTTCATAATGATTATGAACGGTATCTGTCACGCGGCCTGCTGCTGTTCGAGCGCACGACCGATGCGGCAACCAGTCTGATCGCGGTGAACTTCACGCATGCCGATCAAAGCGTGCAATTTAACGTCGGGCGCGCCGGCAACTATAACGAGCAACTGCACGGCCAGGACAACTTTGTCAGTGCGCCGGGGCAGGAACACTGGCTGACCGTTCCGTCCAATTACGGACGCATCTGGCGCAGTGTTTAGATAGGAAGCCATGCAGCCTGGGGTTTGGCTGAAACGGGTATTTTGAGCCGGATGGACGGGTCAGAAAGCCGGCGGGACTTTGGAAGCGCATCCTATCCGTGCGCGCAACCGCTGCCTTACGCAGCGGGCATGAGTGCAATCGTCGTCGCCTGTATGATGAATATCAGTCCCAGCCCACGGGCTGATACCCTTGCTCCTCAAGACATCTGTTGACGAAGTTCTCATAGGCGGAACTGCGTTTCGGCTTGCTGAATATCCAATTCAGCAAGCCGGCGACCGCTCCGGAAGCCGCTCCGATGGCCGACCCTGCCCCTGCCGATCCCACCACCGCCCCCCCTACGGCGCCCGATGCAGCGCCGATAGCAGCACCTCCGGCAGTCCCGGCCGCCGCCCGACCGGCTTCGCTGCCGCCGGAATCGATACCGGCGGCGTCGGCAAGCTCCATGCATCTCTCGATATCGCGTTCCGCAGCTTCCGACCCGACGGAGGTTAAATGCGCGTTGGGATAAAGAACCGGGCGGGTCGATGCGCAGCCCTCCACTACCAGGGCAACGACAAGGATCAAAAAAGTCTTAACCATGAGAATCTCCTATTTCAGAGGATAATTGACGGCACGGTTTCGTGCCGAATGCAAACCGATGATTACGCCACGGGGATAGCATGATCTTCATGCGTAACGGTTCATTGACCGACGACCTTGAGTAGACCACTAGCACCGGGTTAGGTTCTACGCATAGCGGCAAGCAAATCGAATGAGCCGCTTTCCGCGGGTACGTTGTCGTTTGGAAAGAGAAATCGGGCGGCGGTTCAGTGCGAATACTGCTCCGGGGCGCAATTGAATTCGCACCGGCGCGGGCATTGGGCCATTTTAGGCAGAGGAGGTTCAAGCGCTGCTCGGGCGCGGCAAACGCAATCAATTACCCTCTTATCGTACGTAAACCGCGAATTGCAGCCTAAAGCGGATCATTGTTGTGGCCGGAAAAGCGTTGATACATCATCTTGATAAAAAACATGACTATGAACTTAACACTGATTACCTCATCCAATTATCGGGTTGATGAATGAGAGAGCCCTCATGCACGCGGAAAGCACAAGCTTTAGGAACTGCCCCCATGATTTCCGGATAAGGAGAGTTACCTTAAAGGGTTCTGCCATGAATGTTAACAAGTAGACATTGATGTGTGCACATATAGCGAACAATCGCTATTTTGCTGCTTGGGCCTGGTGCCCATTATTTAGTTTCTTTCAATAGGCCGGTCCGGCCTCTATCCCAAACCCGCAAGTTGTACCTGGCCAAATCCAGGCCACAAGCATTCTTTTTATTTTCATAGAGTTAATTTATGTCCGAGCAGTTTTTGAGCCAAAAAGCATCGTCATCCCCGGGCTTTGTAAATACCTCCACTTACAGACAAGACTTGATCCGGGCCGTATCAAAGTATGCGCGCCCCGATTACCGGAAAGCTTTCTGGCAAATATCGAATACTTTCATACCCTACCTCGCCCTATGGGGATTGATGATTTTTTCCACGCTCCAGGGCTACCCGTATTGGGTCACCTTACTATTAACCGTTCCGGCTGCAGGTCTGTTGGTGCGCATCTTTATATTTTTCCACGACAGCTGTCACAGTGCCTTTTTTCCTTCACGCAAAGCTAACCGGATTCTGGGCTATATTGCTGGAATTATGGTATTCACCGCCTACGAAGACTGGCAACGCACCCATATCATTCACCATTCGGCCTCAGGTAATCTGGATCGTCGAGGCGCGGGCGATATCTGGACAATGACTGTAGAAGAATATTTAGCCGCTTCGTGGTTGAAACGCCTGGCTTACAGGCTTTTTCGCAACCCTTTGGTATTGTTCGGTCTGATTCCGATCGTGCTGTTTTTAGTGGTGCAGCGCTTTCCAAGCCTTGGCGCCGGCAAACGGGAGCGTTACGGAGTCGTTTTCACCAATATCGCCCTTGCGGTTCTTATCGTAGGGATGAGCTTGCTTCTGGGGTTTCAGAATTATCTTATGATTCAATTGCCCATTATCCTTCTGGCAGCATGCGCCGGGATGTGGCTGTTTTATATTCAGCATCAGTACGAGGATGTTTACTGGGCGCGCGAACAGAACTGGGACATGACCGATGCGGGGTTGAAAGGAAGTTCTTATTATAAATTGCCGAAAGTGTTGCAATGGACCGTCGGCAATATCGGATTGCATCATATCCATCACCTCAGAGCAAACATACCTAACTATCACTTGCAACGCTGTCACGATGAGGTGCCTGCCTTACAAACGGTAAAGCCGCTGACTTTCCGTAAAAGCCTTAAATCCCTGTGGTTAAACCTCTGGGACGAAAACCGGCAAATACTGGTGAGTTTCCGTTCGATTAAAAAACTGAACCGCCTGCAAAAAACAACCTGATCCGCAAAAACCGACTTGTAGCCCGGAAAAACTCGCCCAAGATCGTACGAAAATCAAGCCGCTTTAGCCGGCTTCAGTCTGGCTCCTGCATCTTCCCTCTGGCTGGGGGAATGCGGGAAATGGCGTAATCATGTCCCATCCATGCAGTCGACGTGCCTGGCTCCCGTCAGCAGCGAGCACTCGTGTATAAAGACGAGTGCTCTGAGCGGGAACCGGACGGCCTTGGGCGCTGGCCGTCCGGTTCCCGCTCAGGCGGTGCGGAATGCATTTCCATGCTTTGCATGGAATATGAATTTTACCGGTCAGCTGTATTGCTTTTGACTGGTAAACATTCGTCGCGCTTTCGCAGGTTGCCGCTGACTGCTAGATCTATCGGGCCAGGAAGGGCCGTTTTGGGCACATATAAGCGCATCCACGAGATTGTCAAACACCCCCCAGCACTTCAGCCCTTTATTAATGAGGCAATGCACTGAAAATACCTGCTCGGAGCGGAGAATGAAAGGTGATGTCGGCGTGGATCCGCGCAGCAATAACGGATTAATCAAATAGCCATTGATAAAGTCTTCCGCCAAATATTCAGTACCGTCGTCAAGTTTAAACTTAGCCATAATCATAATGTCCTCTGATCCATTTTCATGCGTTTTATCAAAGAGTAACACCTGCAAACTTAAGTTTGCTTTAAATAGACAACCTGCTCGCGCGAATCCTTCGGGTAGAGAGACGGTACGCTGCGTCATCTCTTCTTCCTGAGGACTCGCATGCAAGGCGTCTTGCGCATTGAGCTAAAGTCAAATGCTGAAGGAATGGCCCAATTATCAAATCGACAATCACCATGCCCGCGCTGTGAACATGAGGTGCCGCTGTGAGGGCGAAACCGTAAGTTTCTGTTCAAATGCCCCGCTGGTCCTATTATGCCAATTCAATTTGTCGTCAACCCGCCATCAATGTTGAAAATAGCACCCGTTACCCACTTGGCAAGATCAGACGCCAGATAGACGGCTGCTCCGCCTATATCCTCGGGTTGGCCTATTCGGCCTAACGGATAAATCGTTTCAATCATAGTCTGGAACTGCTTGGCTGCATCAGCCGGCATGTTTTCCAGGGTGGTACGCACCAATTGCGTATCGACTGTTCCAGGCGCAATGGCATTGACTCGAATCCCTCTCGAACCGAGTTCGGATGCCAGTGCCTTGGTAAATGAATCCAGCGCTCCTTTGGTTAGCGAGTAGGCCGTGGAGGTTCGCCCAGGGATCATTCGATGAGAAAAATAGGATGAGATATTAATGATGTTGCCCTGCCTTTTTTCCAATGCGGGCAACAAACATTGAGTAAAAAGATAAGGCGCTTTAATGTTAAGCGCTATCAAGGCATCCAGTTCATCGAGCGCTACCTGTTCAAACGGCGAAAATCGCGCGGTTCCCGCATTGTTGACCAGGCTATCGATAGCCGGCCATAGCTCGGTAATTTGTCTGGCGGTCTCTGAAACCGCCGAAGCATCCGATAAATCAGCCGAGATGCAGTGCACTTCTCGTTCACTAATGGCCAAGAGCCGAGATCGTGCATCCTGCAACTTTTTTTCGCTACGCGCGATGATGACGACATCGGCACCATTTTCAACGAATGCCTTTGCGATGCCCAGGCCGATACCGTCGCTGCCGCCCGTGATGACAGCTTTTTTATTCTGTAGTTGAGGCATTATCAGTCCACTCGGTAAGCCACCACCTGGTTTTCCATAAGCAGCGGGACAATGACCAGGTGTTTTTCAGGCAGGTAGTAAAAATCGGCTGAACTCTTCTTTAATGGCAGTGACTTTTCAATATGCCCGCTTTTATTGATCAGTAAAAGCTCGCCTTTGAGAAAGTCGCTGACCAGCCATTTGTCTCTGGCGTAACGGGCGATTCCGTCCAAATTAAGCCATTGGCCTTCATGATCGAGCGTCTCGACCTGTTGGGTTTTCAGGGATATTTTTTTAAGGTTGCCGGAGGTTTCCGTGGTGAAGTCCTCCTTTGGATTCCTGCCCCAGCTGGCCACATAAAGATGAGTCTTATCCGCCCAGAGGCCATTGGGCGAATTCAGTTCGGGATCTTCCAGCCATATTTTCAGTTCGCCATCTTCCAGGGTATAAATACAGTTGCCAGTCCAATCCGAGACAAAGACTTTCCCCGCTTGATTGATAGCAATCCCGTTGAGCACTCGGGAATCGCTCGCCTCGTAACGGGCCACTATCTTGCCGCTGTCAACATTGATGACCACCAACTGCTTGACGTCGGCGACATAGAGCTTGTTTTTGTGTAAGGCAAGTCCTTTGGGTGAATGCAGGCCGGTAATCCAGTCCACATCGATCAACTTGCCGTTGCCGTCAAGTAAACTGATGCTGCCATTGCCATCCTGCTCCATGACGCCGCCATTCACATTTGAAACATAGTATCGGTCATGGGCGACATCATATTCGGCCGATTCCGGCATTTTGAATCCTGAAGTGCTCCAAACCGGTTCAGCGGCAAGTGCCTGGCAAGTAAAAATCAATCCAGTCAGCGTACTAATAATTTTAAATTTTTTCTTCATTACAGAATTCTTATTGATATTGGGAACTATACGGGCAAAACCTACCGCAGAAGCACGTCGGCCACGCCTTTCATGTCGGAGGCTACGATGTCCGGCTTCCTGGCCAGGGGCATCTGTCCTGACTGTTTGTCGTGCGAACGAAAGACTGCCGAGCCTTCGCCGCCTGCCTGGGCAAATACATTCAGCGGATTAGTCAGGATGAGCGATCCAAGCGATGACGCGGCCAATATGAACTTCTTCCTGGCAAATGACCTATTCATTTCACTGTTCCAGTTTGATCACCGGCACTGCGAGGTTCCTCCCAGGTTCGAGAAGCGAACATTGCATCCACCGGCGTATGGAAAAGGTGGTTGGTATAATTGCTCAAGGTTTTGACGGCAATGGCCAGAATGATCTCCAGAATCTGCCGTTCACTATACCCGGCGGCAAGAAACGCCTCGACATCACGGGTTTGCGGCAAACCGCGCTGCTCGACCATCACCCGGGTAAACTTTGCCAATGCCGACAGCCTCTCATCAGGGAGCGCTGTATCGTTGCGGATGGCGTCAGTCACTGCGCTTGGTACGTTCGACATTTTGTCTGCAACGAAACTGTGTGCCGCCATGCAATACTCGCAGCCGTTCAACCGACTGATCGTCAGGAACACGACCTCCTGTTCGGCCGGCGTGAAGCCGGATTCCGCCCGGAAGGCCGCGTAGCCCTGCTGGTACATATCAAACAGCCCTGGCGAATTGGCCATTCTTGCATACATGTTCGGGATAAAACCTAGTTTCTCCTGCGCCTGCTGAAGTCCAGCCCTGGCTTTCGGCGCAGCGTCTTCAATCGTTTTTGCTGTCAACTTCAGTTTATAGTCTGCCGACATGATTTTCTCCATAATGATCGTTGATAAAATTTTCTTGTACCTCCTCTACAGGCGGGAGGGCGTCATCCGGGCGCATCGAGAGACTGTTGCCGTGAGCTGCTCAGAAATTCATCCAGCTTTCTGAACATCCGCTTCATCATCACCGTCATCACGGGATTCATGAACAGTGCATCCATGCTCTTCCCAAAGATACCGAATGTGGTCGTGTATTCGATATCGATATAGACTTCCGACGTTTCCGTCCCGATAGCGCGCACCCCGAAAGTGGCCAAAGAACGCTTCATCAACGGCAGGGTCGTTTCATAGATATCAACGGTATAGAACTGATTTTCCTGCCAGTCCAGCACCCGTTCTTTGAGCTGAAAGCCGCCCATGTTCATTTCACAGATGCGTTTCGCCCCAACGCCGCAGCTCTGTTCACCCTCGATATAAGATTTACCGATCATCGGATGGATGCGGTGGATGTTGCCGTAATCCTTGAGCCATGCCCATACTTGGTCCGCAGGGTGGTTGAAGGTTTGCTTAAGATGAATTTGTCCCATGATTTTTCCTTATCTAAACTTAAAGTGTTTCGATTTACGGGGTATGGCAATACTTCGATCTGTTGCATGCCTTGCCTTGATCTTGATGCTGAAAGATCAAGTTGCCGAGAATCTTTCTGAACAATTGCGCTCCTCAATTTTGGTGCATTATCTGCTAGACTGAACATCTACAAATTTTCGCTATTGAGCGAGAAATTCGTGGATAAAGATTAAGGGACTCCGGATCGTTTTCCCATGCTCAGGATTCCGGAATTTATGTGCGTTAGTTCGGGAGAAGGATTTGGATGCGTTGACTTCACTGATCAATGGCTTGAGTTTGCATGCCAAACTTGCTTATTCGGGCGGTTTTTGTGGTCGCTGGCTGATTGATCACAACTCTGATCAATCGATCTGGTTTCATCTTGTCAGCAAGGGAAGGAGCTGGGTGCATTCACCCAGTTGGCAAGCCCCGCTTGCGCTGGAAGACGGCGACTTGGCCTTGTTTCTGCCACATGCGGCAAAACATTATCTGTCCTATAGCGGTGATCATCTGCCGGCTGATGCAACGGCCACCCTAACCACAACCTGGGAGGCAGGAGACACCGGGTTCGTGTGTGGGGAAATTGAGCTGGGCCTGCCGAAATCGGCGTTATGGCAAGCGTTGCCCGCTGAGATTGTCATCAGAAAATCTCAGGCCGGCGAGATACTGGGAAAGCTGATCGAGCTTATTATCAGTGAATCCGCCAGCAACCGCTTTGGCAGCGGCTCCGTTGTTGAGCGCCTCTGCGACAGCATTTTTGTCTTGGTGGTGCGCCATTGCCTGGATGAAGGCCTGGTACATCGAGGCGTGTTTGCGGCGATGCAGGACAGCCGACTGGAAACCGTGCTCGGACTGATGCATCAGGAACCGTGGCAGCCCTGGACAATTGCCGAACTCTGCTCGCGTGCAGGCATCTCCAAAACGGTGCTTTCTGAAAAGTTTACCGAGCTGATCGGGGCTTCGCCCATCGAATACCTGGTCTCGTGGCGCATGCAGATCGCTGCACACTGGCTGAAAGAGCCCGATATGACCATAGAACGGGTCGCCGAGCGTTGCGGTTATGATTCGGCATCAGCCTTCAGCAAGGCATTCAAGCGGTCTTTCGGGTTTTCCCCCGGCGTATATCGACGTGGACAGCAGGAAACAAACCATCAGGTGTAGCAACTGCCCGCGCTTGATCATGTTCGGTATGGCCGCTAATCCAATAAATTTTTGTAAGGTTTCATGCTGTTCCAGCGACTGAAGGCATATCGTAGTATGACTCAAGGAGCGTTCTCATGCGCACAAGCTTCTTATTCGCCGGCGTTGGCGTTCTGGCCTATGCAGACTGCGCCAGCGCTAATTTCAGAGGCTTCATGAATTTGCCGGGAAGCGGCTATGCCCGTCACGTCCAAGTATCGGGCGACAAATCCTGCCGCTTCGGTTTGTTCGATGACACATCGGTACTCCATGCTGGCACTGTCAGGGAGGCCGGCGCATGTTAGTGAAAGCCGGGGCTAAAGCCACCGGACTGTTGACCGAAGCCCTGCTGGCCGAACATCGTCCGGTACTGTTCCGCTATGCCTTGCTGCAACTGCGCGATGACGAACTGGCCGACGATGCCGTGCAAGAGACCTTATTGGCCGCCTGGCAATCGGCATCGACGTTTGAAGGCAAAGCCGGCTTACGGACCTGGCTGATCGGCATTCTGAAACACAAGATCGCCGATCACTGGCGGCGTAGCGGCCGGGAAATCGTCACCTCGGACATCGGCTTTACCGATACCGATGAGAGTGATAGCGACGAAGACGATTTTTTCATGAGCAACGGCCAATGGAATGGCGGCCCGAGTGCCTGGAACGATCCGGAAGCAGCCCTCAGGCAGCAGGAATTCTGGGGCATCTACGAAACATGTCAGAACAATCTGCCGCCAAAGATGGCCCAGGTCTTCATGCTGCGGGAACTGGTCGGCCTGGAAGCCGACGAAATCTGCCGCGAAACCGGCCTCAGCGATGCCAATTACTGGATCATCATGCATCGTGCCCGGCTGCGGCTGCGCGAATGTCTGGAAATGCGTTGGTTTAATCAATCGAAACGAAATAAGGAGAAGCGTCATGCGTAGCTGCCGCGACATTACGGCGCTGGTATCCCAGGGCCTGGACAGAAAACTCAGCTTGGGCGAACGTCTGGCCATCAATTTGCATATCATGATGTGTTCCCGCTGCCGAAGCTTCCAGCGCCAGACCCGGTTCATCCGCAAGGCCGCCCGGCGCTATACCGAACACTTGCAAAGCCGCTCGGGCAAAAAAACATAAAGCAAATGACGAAACAGATCATATGGCAGTCCACGCTAACCTGTCCGGTATGCGGTTACCGAAAAACCGAGACGATGCCCCGCGATGCCTGCCAGTGGTTTTATGAATGCCAGGGCTGCCATGCCTTGCTGAAGCCAAAGCCAGGCGATTGCTGCGTATTCTGTTCCTATGGCAGCGTTGCCTGTCCGCCGGTTCAACGGAGTGACGGACAGCCCGGCTGCTGCAGGTAATGCCGTGACCGATTCAGAACCAGCTCTTGCCGCTGCCTTCTCCGACCGGCAGATAAGGCAGCGATTCATCCAGCAAGTCATGATCGATCAGGGCTTGCAGATCCTGGGCATGGGTTGATTTCATAGGCCGCCTTCCTTGGGTTGGGTCAATTTGATTCGGCAGCTGATAAGGTTATCTGTGTTAAGTCGCGAACCAGCGAAGCTTCCTCATCCCACCACCTGAAAAATTTTTTTCTGACGTGAATGACATGGGCGGGCCAAATAATTTTGTAAGGAATTAAAAAAACGCCTCGACTGATAGGGCAGGAAGGCACTGTTGCTTGTCCTGATCACATATCAAACCCTTGGAGAATCCTTGATGAACAAAAAAACCTTATCCCTGACTTTGAGCAGCGCCCTGGCTTCGACATTGCTGAGCACAGCGCCGGCTATTCAAGCCGGCGAAAATCCGTTTGCGATGTCCAGCATTAACCAATCTCAACAATTGGCGGCCGCCGATGATAAATCCGCTGAAGGCGGTTGCAGCGGCAAAGTGGCTGAAGGTAAGTGCGGTGAAGGCAAATGCGGCGCCAACAAGATGAAAGGCGCCGAAGGCGGTTGCAGCGGCAAAATGCCGGAAGCCGGCTGTAGCGGCAAGATGACCGAAGGCGGTTGCGGCGCCAAAACCGAGTAGTAAGCCGGAGTAACCGCCGATGATCACCGCCAATCCATTTGGTCTGGCCGGCTCCGGTCTGGGATTGCGCCGCGCGCTGTTGCCGGCGCTACAAGCCGGTATGCCGGGCAACAGCGATTTTTTCGAAGTCTCGCCGGAAAACTGGGTGGGCGTCGGCGGTCAGTTGGGCAAGCAGTTTCGCCGCCTGACCGAGCGCCATCGTTTCGTGGCGCACGGTCTGGCGTTGTCGCTGGGCGGTCCGGCACCGCTTGATACCGCGTTTTTAAGCGAGCTAAAACAGTTTCTCGCTCATCACGATTTTGCCTTGTACACCGAGCATCTGAGTTTTTGCAGCGACGAAGGACAGTTGTATGACTTATACCCAATTCCATTTACAAGTGAGGCGGTCAGGCATGTTGCCGGTCGCATTCGTCAGACTCAGGATATTCTCGAGCGGCGCATCGCGCTGGAGAATGCCTCCTACTACCTTCAACCCCCACAGGCGGAGATGGACGAGCTGACTTTCATCAACGCCGTATTGACCGAGGCTGATTGCCATCTGCATCTGGACGTCAACAACATTTACGTCAACAGCGTCAATCACGGCTACGATCCGGTGGCGTTTTTACGCGGCTTGCCGGGCGAGCGCATTGTCTACGGGCATGTCGCCGGCCATGATAGGGAGCCTTCCGGGTTGATTATCGACACCCACGGTCAGAACACTATCGAGCCGGTGTGGGACTTGCTGGCTGAAGCCTATCGCTGCTTTGGCGTGTTTCCGACTTTAGTTGAGCGCGATAGCAACATTCCGCCGCTGGCCGAATTGTTGACGGAAGTTGAGCGCATACGTGCCTTGCAAAAGCACCATCTATATTGCCGCAACGCGGATGACATCAAGGGGGCGGCCGCATGAACCAGACACCGCTATTTCAACAACAGCAACGGCAATTGTTGCATTACTTGCGTCAGCCGCAAACCACACAGATTCCCGCCGGCTTTGCGCCGGAACGCCTGGCCGTGTATGCCGATCTGCTCTACAACAAATTCGACGAAAGTTTGACGGCCTGCTTTCCAGTCATTCACCGTATCCTGTCGCCAGCTGACTGGCGGTCATTGCTGCTGGATTTTATCGCCGGACATCGCTGCCTGACCCCGTATTATCGGCAGATTCCTGATGAATTCGTGCAATATCTGCAACAGGAACGCGATCGAGCCGATGATTTACCCTTCCTGGCAGAGCTTGCGCACTTCGAGTGGATCGAACTGCAGCTGTCGATCGCCGAGAGTGAACCGATCACGATCACACCACTGACCCGCGAGCAATTACTATCCGGCACAATTGTTTTTGCGCCGGTCATGCAGTTGCTGCACTACCAGTGGCCGGTGCAGGACATCGGCCCTCACGCTCTGCCTACTGAACCGCCCGCTGCGACCACCCATATCCTCGGCTTTTGCGACAGCGACGAGCAGGTACGGTTCATCGCCCTCAATCCGGCCACGGCCTATTTGATCGAGCTGTTAAATAACGGCCTGACCGGCGAACAGGCCCTGCAGGCGATGAGAGGCGAGCTGACGAATGCGCAGTTTATAGAATTAACCCGATTCGGTCTGAATACACTGCTCGATTTACACCACCAAGGCGCTATCATCGGCGTCCGCCCCACAAGTCATCCGGAGCATTACTCATGAACAATCTGACGACATCCTACTATGGTAACCGCTCTGCCAACCTGATTTCATCCGGCATCCAACAGGTTTGTGCCTTACCGGGCAGGCTTTCCTGCTGGTTTGACCGCAACGCGCATGGCCTGGCGCCGGTTTTTCCGAGATTGCTGCTGGCTTATGAATTCGGCGCAGCCGGTCTGGAAAAACTCAATGGTGAAAACTGGTTTGCCGATTTGAGCTTTCCATTTCCCTTCAATTTGCTAACTGCCGATGTTAATTGGACCCTGGCGACAGGCCTGGAGATCATCGCCCCGCTTGCGCTAATCCTGGGCTTTATGACCCGGTTCTTCAGCGCCGCATTGATGATGCTGACTATAGTGGCTATCGCCGCTGTGCACTGGCCTGTCGAATGGCATTCTCTGGTCGAGTTATGGAAAGGTTACGCTATCACAGACCAGGGTCACGGCAATTTCAAACTACCGCTAATGTACTTGTTGATGCTGACCACGTTATTGTTCAGCGGTGCCGGACGGTTGAGCATCGATGCCTGGCTGCGTTTTCGCTTATGCCAGGAGTTAGAACACGCCTGAAGTTAGCTGTCAGGCAGGCGAGCAACTGGATGCGAAATCCGGCCGACATCAAAGCATTGTTCAACAATACACCGGATCCGGTGCGGGCAACAGAGTTGCGAGAAAAAATGCTGCGGGACGGGCTTCCCATTTAATGCCCGTTGCTGACCTGAAATCGTTGCAGATAATGTAAACCGGCGTGGATGGATTGCAAGTCCTTACAGGTATATTGTGGGCACAAACCCATAGGGCATAAATGAATTCGCACCTACAATTCCCTGATTTATTCCATGCCCATTACTAATGGCAATTTATCAGAATGAAATTTTACGTATGGAATTATCTTTAGAATTCCGAAAACGAAAAGTCGAGTCTAAATCGGCTATCGAAGAAAAAAGTGCTGTGTCAGTGCTGACAAGCAGCGGATTTGCATCCAGCAAAATGGCATGATTTGATTTTTGTAAGTTATCAAATACCAGGTCAAACGCCGCATTATCGATTGGTGATGCAGCAGCAATCTTTTTCATTGACGCATTCAATACCTCAAGTATTTTTGACTTGTAATCAGCTATCGGGGGATAGGCAATCCGCTCAAGGTGCCTTGCCTGACTAGCCCCTACCCAGCAGCGTCCCACCATAAAACAACGAAATTCCGCCCAGGGTGGAAAATCAATCCAGTTGCGCACGATGATGGCCATCGGATGATGGTAATCTAGCGCCATGCGCAGATCCGCGGCGCAGCGCTCAGAGCCTTCAAGGATGATCGCCAAGGCTTGTGCGCCATCACGAATGCACAGGCCGTTGCGCAAGGCGTATATAGAATCTTTAGGACTGCGTGAGCTTAAGCGGATAAAACAGGCCCGGTTTTGTTTAGCGATAACGGCATCAAGGCGATGGGCTAGATGGATCAAGGGCTGCGTCGAGGCGCGCGTGAACCAATGCCTGAAGCCCATAATCTGGGCGCCCAAGGCATTCATTTCAATCCGGTCAATAGGAACAATTTCATAGCCTGGCGCCAAATCTCTCCAGGCTTCAGGCCAAGCATCAATGAAAGTGGTTTTGGCGGCAGAAAAATCATAAGGGGGTAACCAGGCAACTCGCTGGTTATTAGCCATAAACGCGTCGCACCCAGGTTTCTAGCGATTCACCTTCGTCCGGCTCTTCATGCAACGCCAACAGAAACTCCACAAAAGAATTGGCGACATCGGCGATATTATCGTAACCGGGAAGTTCGCCTGCACCGATGTCAGCTTGATAAGAACGCTCCCAAAAATAAATCTTGCCGAGGTTATAGTCCTTAATGCCAATTAAAAATTGACTACCCCCAGGATCGCGTGCAAAGCACAGACAATCTTGAGGAATACGGTGCTTGAAGTCATTCCAGGTATCAAGAAAATCGGTCCCGGGGATAGAAGAGTTAATTTTATACAAGCCTTGGAAGCTGGTAGCTGGGCCAACATGGGCTGCCTCAGCCCCTTCTTTCCAGTATAAACGAACCCAAACAGACTTATCCTCGGGGGTACTACTAGGAAGTGGTATACCACCATTCCAACGGAGATAATAACTGCGCAGTTGTGAGGGTAGCTGCGTACCTAACTTTGCCTCAAGATCGCTCAAATCTTTTTCGCTGATAGGTTCACCTGGAATTTCCACGTCAAAGCTAATGTTTTCAAGCACAAAGTCAACCATTTTTTCATTCTCCTAAAATTGCGTATCTTTTTTATAATTGTCTTTGCCAGAAACGATGCTTTCTCCACCAATATGTGCTGCACCTGATTCGGCTTTGTTGTGAACATCCGTTCTTACAAGCTGCATTGTTGCACCGTCTTCACAATGATGCCAAGTGTAGCCTTCAGGTGCATCTAACCCTCTGCCAGGCCATTTTTTATCTCCGAGCTTATCTTGCATAGCTTTTCTGGCCGCAGCAAAATCCGATTTATCTCCCTTCATTTCAATTTCAACTTTGCCTTCTCCTTTGGGATAAATCGAAGGAGGGTTGCTAGTCGAGAAATCCGGATAACCTTCCTTGTAATCCAGAGACACAGAGCCATTATCCGAAGTCCAGCGTGAATTGCCTTTTTCGCCTAAATTGCCTTTTGCGTCTGTCCACTTTCCCGACGTTGGCAACTGTGTCCCATATTGTTTAGGTTTTGGACATGTCGCACACTTCATTTTTTTTGCGTATTTCTCAGTCGCTTCCTTGGCACGCCTGGCACGTTCAGCCGCTGCCGCCATTTTGCGTTGAGCAATACGAGCTGCGGCACTTTTGTAATGGTCGATGGTTTTTGCCAGCGCGGCGGCCTTTTTTTCGATATCCGCAATCGTTTCGGTTGTGCGGATAATTTTTACCGGTTTGGCTACGGCATCGCCCAGATAAGGCACGAAGCTGACACCGGACAGAAAAGCCCCCAGCCAATCACCTTCCGCAACACTCATGCCTAACGATACCGTATCTGCTGTGGGTGACGGATCAGCGATGCCGGCAATATCAGCAGTAGTTTTGGTTGTTTGCCATTCCTTGCTCTGGGTCAGTTCGGCAAGTTCCGTTTCAGCTTTTTTGAGAGATGTAACAGTATCGTCTTCAATGCGATTTAAGTATTGCCCCATCGCTTAGTTCCCTGCCTGATCATTATTACCCGATTCAATCCAGGCATTGGCGTCGTAAAACTTGGGGTGAGCAGCGCGTTCCCAGGCCGCATTAAGCTCGGGCGTATCGGCAAACAGCGCTTCCCAGCGTTCAGAAGGACTGAGCCGTGTGTCAGTTAAAAGCTTTTGCAAAACCGGTTCTTCATCGAAGTTGGGGGCTATTTCAAACATTACGCTGACAAAGCCCATCACCTGTTCATCTTTAGTCAAGCCGTATTTCCTGGCACGGGCGATAGCGACCCTGATCTGTTCCCTGATCAAACGCGGCGGAATGCCCCGTATTTCATCGGGCATGGTTTCAGCAATGAAATCCAGCAAGTGGTCGATAAAGCGTTCGGGATCATGCTGTAAGAATTGATCAAACTGGTTTGGCCTAAGAGTAAACATGTATTTTCTCCTCAGCCTCCGATCATCACCGTAGGGCACCCTCCCGCAATCACCCCGCCATGCGCGGTCATATCGCCCATTCTGGCGGCGGGCATACCGCCGATCATGACGGTGGCGGAGCCTTGCGCGATAGTGTCGGGCGGTCCCACGCAAACGCACATGTCGCCGACCCGGGCGGCGGGCATGTAGCCGATCATCACGGTGGAACAACCGGCGGCAACGGGGCCGCCGACATGCGGCACGGTGCCGGTGACCATGGGACAGGTATGCATATCGGTAACTCTGGCGGCGGGGGGCATAGACACTCCTTTATGGTTAATTGAAATTTTGAAGGTCCGCGATGGACCTCACATCCTCAGGCCTTATCGACAATAACTTGCATCTGATCCAAAAAAAAGCGGGCCAGACGCTCGCCATCGTCTGTTTCGGCGAACCAGGTTTTGACCGGCCCGAAGAACGTCTCAGCCTGCGCGGCATCGCAGCTCGGCAGGAAAGCGCTCAGCACGCGCGGATCGTAATAGCGGAACAACAGGGATTTATGGCTTTCCGCGTCATAGACCATATTCAGCTTGCGCAAATGCCGGTGCAGGGTGCGAAAGTCGCAGCCGGCGACCGCGAATATGCCCCAATGCCTGCCCCACCCCCTGGCCGTAAGCCATTCGGTAAACGGCGTGTCCGGTTCCAGGCGGGCCAGATAAGGCGCGCATTCGGCGATATCCGGAGCCAGTTCGCCGCGGTACAGGCAAGCGAATTCGGGGCGATCGCCATACAGATGATCCAGCAGCGCCGGATTGGATGCGCCGTCCAGGACCGCGTAGGCTTGCAGACCGGGGCTGGAAAACAACTGGCGAACCAGATTTTTCTGTAATATTTCCGTTCTGTCGGATTTGATAGTCATGCCCGGAAACCTCAGGATTTATTGGCGCTGGCAGCGGCTGCGCACTTTTCGCAATACGGGGCGCCATTTTGCGCCGCCGTCTTCAAGACCATGGCGGAGGGGCCGTAAGTGACCGGTTTGGGCGGCCGCGAGGCGGCTTTGACGTCGTCGACCTGACCGGCTTTGTCCTGGTCCGCTTCCTTGGGCAATTTAGGCACATCCGGGGAACTGCCTGAACCTGAACCGGCCGACCCGCCGCTGTTGATCAGCACCGGCGTACCGGAGATCGTCACCCCCGAAGGCCCGACGACGATGAAGCCGCCGCCGGCTTTCAGGGTAATGCTCATGCCGGCTTCGATGACGACGTTCATGCCGGCTTTTAAATGGATTTCCTGGCCGGCATCGAGCGCGTGCTTCATGCCCACTTTTTCCTGCATGTCCTGGTCGGCCTTGATGGAAATGGTGCCGGTGACCGCGGCGTTGCTGTCGCCCTTGACCGTTGAGTGCCGATCGCCGTCGATTTGTTCCATCAGGTCTTTTTTAACGATTGAATGCCGGTCGTTGCCGACCCATTCCAGGCTATCGTTTTTAACGCGGACATCCAGATTCCGCTCGGCATGGATAAATACCTGCTCCTCGCCTTTTTTATCGTCGAAGCGCAGTTCGTTGAATCCGTCGCCGCCTTTGGTGGAGTTGGTCTTGATCGTGCTGATGTGGGCATTATCGGGCAGTTTATACGGCGGCATCGCGCCATCATTGTAAACCCGACCGCTAATGATGGGCTGGTCGGGGTCGCCTTCCAGAAAATCGACGAGCACTTCCTGGCCGATACGAGGCAGAGCGATCATGCCCCAGTTTTTCCCCGCCCACGGCTGCGAAACCCGCACCCAGCAGGAGCTGTTTTCATCGGCTTTGCCATAGCGGTCCCAGTGAAACTGCACTTTAACCCGGCCATACTTGTCGGTATAGATTTCCTCGCCGGCGGGCCCCACCACTACAGCGGTCTGCGCGCCATGAACAAAAGGCTTGGGCGTGCCGCGCGGGGAGCGGAAAGGCCGTTTGTTATCCTGAACGGTAAAGCCGCAATCAAAGAGTTTCTCTTCGCCGGCGACACTGGAACCGGAAGCGTATTCGTCCAGCAGCAGATGGTAATCGGCCGAAATCACCAGGTACTCGCGGTTCTGGTCCTTGCGCGGGCATTCCTGCAGCTTGAACCGGTAACCGACGGCCAGGCCACGGGCATTGCATTTGCCCTCGCAACGTTCGAAGCGGGCGTGCTGTTCCTCGATGCGCAGGCGAACAAAATTATCGCCGGCACTGGTTTCGGTATAGCGGCCGGGGTAATCGAAGAATTCATACTCGGCTCGGGCGTGGGGTTCCTTGAGCACCGATTTGACTCGCAGATTGGCTTTAGGCTTCTTGAAATCGTAATCGGTAAGTTCATAGGCACCCGGCTGAACTTCGTGCGTAAATGCCCAGGCATGAATGTGATCCTTGCGGGAACGGTCCGTTTTGCCGGTTTCGACATGATAGGGGATGTTCTCATAGCCGGGAAACGGGTCGTGGGCATTGCTGGAGTCGGCTAACACCAGGTAATGCTTGTCTTTTTCATGAGTAAAGTAATAGTAAATCCCCTCTTCTTCCATCAGCCGACTGACAAAGTTGAAGTCCGTCTCGCGGTACTGCACACAATATTCGCGGCTGGCATAACTACCGCTCAGCTTTTCCTTGAAGTCGCTGAAACCATGCTCATGAAAAACCTGCTTGATGATGTCGGGGACGGATTGATTCTGGAATATCCGGCAGTTGGAGGTGCGGGTGAGAAACCATAGCCACGGCCGGACTGTGACCAGGTAACGGGCAAAGACATTGAGATCGCCGTATTGGCCAAACCGGCTAACATAGCCATTGAAGTAACGCCAACTGCCGTCCTCCAACTGTATCCGGGTGGTGATCATTTCACCCAGTAAATTGTCGGGATCGATGGCCCGATCTTCGCTCACCAGTTCAAGACGGTACTCGAACGGCTCGCTCAATCCCTCCCGGCCGAGCATTTGGTAAAACAACAGGGTATCTTCGGCTAGCGATGCAGTAAATACCTGGATCTTGCGGTTTTTTTGTGTAACTGCCATGTTTTGTTTCCTGGAACTAAAGTTCATTCAACACTGAGCGTCAGGCATAAGCGTCCGATACACCTTGCATCGGCAATACCTTTCTCTGAATGAGGTAAATATTAAAAAGCTGCCAAAAGTTAATGCAACCGATTTAGCGTACTTTGCGTCTTCCCTGCTCCGCCACCGTCACGGAACGCCAGGGAGCATAGTGCTCAGTCAGCCTTGTTCTGACGAATAAAATTTTCAGAGTGCGAATACCCTAAAGGGCACAAGTACCCATAGGGCATAAATAAATTCGCACCTACAATTTAACCGTCATAATTAAATTGACTGACTACTAACGTTACAAGGCGTTGTTCGCAGGTGATTCGCGCAGGCCAATTAACTCGCTTGTCACCCTCATACGGGCATTTTCCGGGAGTTTGCAAAGGCATGCCTGTCACCTCATTTTCAATATCTGCTGCTTCAACGTCAGCAGGCTGTCTTTTTCAGGCAGCACCGCCAGTCCTTCTTCAACTTTTGCCAGGCTTTCATCAAACTTTTGCTGATCAAATAGCGTGATCGCCTGTTCTTCCATCCAGTCAGCGATCTTCTCCAGCCCCTGCTGTGCTTCCTGGTTATCGGGATCAATGGACAGCGCCTGACGATAAGTCCATAAGGCATTGCTGCCTGAAGGCGCGGTAATGTAGCCGACTTCAAAATGAATTTGCGCCAGTTCGAGCAGATTTTTAACCTGAAGCTGCTGCTCCGGCGTCAGTTCAACAACTTCAGGCTCCGGGGCCAACTGAACCGCCTCGGTCATCGGGCCTGCTTCGGCCACTATGGGCTCCGGGAGTTGCTCCATCGCTGCCGGCTCCGGAAGTTGCTCCGCCACCGCCGGCTCCGGGAGCTGTTCCATCACTGCCGGCTCCGTATCCCTACTCTGATAAACATAGACAGACCCTCCCGCAACCGCGACAAACGCCGCAATCCTTGCCGTTCTGATAATATTCGGCCAGGGCGATTTAGGCTCTATTTCCTCAAGGAATTGCGTGATGGAAACGGTTCTATGCTCTCTTTTCAGCTCCAGGGCATGCGCTAAGGCATTAAATTGCCTGCGTTTCAGCCCCGAAATCGCCGGCGGCTGCAGATTGACTTCCAGCGCTTTCTGGGCGGACAGTTTGGCGAAAGGGTGTTTGCCGGCCAGCAATTCGTAGCTGATACAAGCCAACGCGTAAATATCGTCGCGCGGATCGGGCTCGCGGTTTTCAAACATTTCCAGGCTGGCGTAAGCCGGCGTCAATGCACCCAGGTCGCGGGCATTGAAAACCGTCTTGTCGTGACTGTGCCGGTCCGATCTTACCGATGCACAGGCGATACCGAAATCCAGCACCTTGATTTCGCCGCTGTCGGTGATGAAGATGTTGCAGGGTTTGAAATCCGAATGGATGATGTTCTTTTTATGCGCATAACCCAACACCGATGCCAACTTTTCGATAATAGGCCAGGCTTTATCGAACGGAATGCCGCCCTGGGGGGCGATTTCGTGTATGTATTGAGAAAGCGATTGTCCTTCCAGAATCTCCATGACCATAAAAATATTGCTACCGTCACGATCGAAATCGTAAACGTTGACAATATTCGGATGGGCCAGCATCTGCGATTTTTTCGTTTCGCGCTGGAGTGCAACGAACAGTTCGGGATTATCCCTGAATTCCTCGTTCAACACTTTCAACGCGACATCGGTCTGCTGGTCCTGCGCTTCCTGGCGGCGCAGATCGGTCGCCCTGAACACGGTACCCATGCCGCCGCTGCCTAGCACCTCCTTGAGCACGAAGCGATTGTTCAGTATCGAACCCACTTTTAACAGTTTGAATTTTTCTTCCTTGTGAATCTCTCTGTAAGTGGCCGTGGTGACTGCGGCAGCCTCATTATCGGCCGCAGCCGTCTTTTTTACCGGTTGCGTCAGAACCGTCGCATCATCATCCCGCTCAAGCGCATGCTTTGATGCGCCTGACGCGCCGGATGGTCCGCGGCCTGTTCCGGCAGGCGCGATTTGTGTGGCGTCATAAGCTAAATCATCTGCATTCATTGTGCCTGTATCCCTAAACCAAACGAAAAAGTTGTTTACTTTTCAAATAATGCATATCTGCTCAACCCTCCGGTACGAAAAAGAATGGACTGCTTTCGTGTCCGGCGTACTGCAAGGCTGAATAATGCGGACTTTGTTGTTGATCGGCTTGTGACCCGGCTTGCTTGACTATGCCGGAGACGAATCTGAACAGCTCATAGTCCTTGAGCAAACCGTTATTGGCTTCCAATGTTTTAAGAAAGGCATTGGCGAATACTGAATGGCCGCTGTCCGCATCCGGGACCGGTTTGTCCCCCCCTGAAGTGATGATGGTTCTGGCTTTTCGATTATTCATGAATTCCATCCATTTCTCGCGTCTTTTTTCGGACATGCCTTCCGGCAGTCGCACGATTGACCTTTTACTCATGAGATCGGAATAACATGAATCAGCGACGACCAGGATATGCCTGGCCGGAAACGCGCCCAAATACTGGGAAATATGATGACTGGACAGCCAAGTGGCGCTATTGCCCGTTTCCGCATCGGCGGGCAGCCAGTAGGCGCTTTGATCGTTCTCATCGATCTTGCCGTGGCCGGCGTAATAAATCAGCAGATTATCCTTTTTGGTCAGCGTTTGGCTCAATTCATCAAAAGCCGCCATGATCCGACGCCGGTTGGCGTTAATCAGCAGCGTGGTTTTATAGCCGTAACGCGTCCGCAGCATGTCGTCGACCGCTTTCGCGTCATTTACCGACGTTGCCAGCGCCGGCAGTTGCTCATAGTCATTATTGCCGATGATCAGCGCATAAAACCGGCCGAAATCGACGGACGGGTAGGATTCTGAACGGGTCTTGACCGGCAAGGCTGGTTCATCGGCGGCCATGTCCTGATTTTTAGCCAGCAAATTAAAAGTTCTGAAGTAGCGTTTGCCCTGTTTATCGGTCGTCTCGATCCTGACCGGCGTCAAGGCGCTTGCAAGCGCGATGCGGGAAAGGAATGAGCCGTCGTCGCCGACCGGTATCACTTGGTTATTGATGCGCAGCGTTTTCAAATTGCCGACAGCCGCGATCTTGCCGGCAACTTTTTTACTGCGGACGTCAGTCTTTAACTGATAGCCGGGCTCGCCGCTAATCAGCGTCAACGACGGGTCGCTAATATCAATGAGCGGAGCGTTTTCAAGGCTTGCGAGGGTCCGCTGTTCTTGTTCGATCGACTCTTTCAATTCCTTGATCTGCTGCGCCTGGACCAATAGCTCGGCCTTATCCTGTTTGAGTTTGTCAGTTTGCGGCGCCTTGCTTTCAATGCCGCTCATGTCCTTCTTGATGCGGGCAAACGTGTCGTGGTATTCCGACTCCAGCGCTTTCAGCCGTGCTTGCATCTGTTCCAGTTTTTGCCTGGATTGCGCCATCTGTTGCAGATGGCCGGAATCAGACGCGCCATTTCCAATCTTGCGCCGCCGTTGCTTTTTAGGGGTATCGGACACGGTCGCTTCGGTCACCGATGCATACCGCAGGCCCGAATTCGCAAGCCCTGATGCCTGGCGATACCATTTCAATGCAGTGCGAAGACTTTTCCTTACGCCCAGTCCTTGTTCGTAAAGATGGCCGAGGTTAACCTGAGCCCTGGAATTCCCCTGCTTAGCCGCTTTTAAATACCATTGGGCCGCGAGCGCGGGGTCGGCCGTCCCTCCCAGGCCTTTTTCGTAAATCTCGCCCAGTACCGCCTGAGCCTCGGCATCCCCCGATTGCGCCTGTGCCTCCCACACTTTTAAAGCCGATTCAACATCGGCGCGATCATAAGCCACATATTCGCCGCCATGATTTTCGCATTCGCCTGCTGTGGTTTTGACGGGACGGCGGCTCAAGGCGTCGGTCACCTGTGTGCCGAGTCTGCGGACATATGCCGGCAGTAAACAATCGACCACGAACAGCGTATGGATATCCGGCGGCGGTGGGCCTATCACCTTGGAATGATTGAGATCAATAACGGGGGGGTCGACCTGGCAGCCGATCAGCAAGGTAAAAAACAAGGACAGAAAAAAATACTTCGGCGTTGCAGTCCGTAGAAAACAGGCGGCGGAAGGAGGTGTTTTCCTTGTAAAAATCATTTTTAATGGCTCCCTTAGGTATTGGCGATTGGCTCACCTTAATAATAAATCCTGGCGAGACAGGATTTTTTGTAACTTAAATTTTCAGGACTCACGCAGTTTGCTTGTTCAACCGTCGAAGCAAGCGGATCTAAAACCTGTGGGGGCGACTTTATTTATGCCCTTTAGGGTAGTCGCCCATTGCAGACCCAAGAGGCGACTGCCAACAATAGGCGCTTTAGGCGAAGTCGTCCCCACAGGTTTGCGTAAGTCCTGATTTTGTGTAACTTTGCTGAAAATTTGAAGATTCCCCAAAAATATTCGGCTCTGCACTTTATTTATATTTCCGGCCCGACTGTAGCTGTAGTGTTATAGTTCACGGCGGCAACAGAGAGGCATATAGGTCATTTAACGGCTGTTAACGACCTCCCCAGCCAGAAGGCTGGAAATTCCTGATTGTCATCTGTCAAGTTCCTGTTTCATGGGTGTGCTTTGGCTGGCCATAAAGGCCTTGGCCCGATTCCTCGTTTTTTTAGCTCTCTAACGACTCCTGTAAGTATCGCCAGTCCGTGTTCAGGATGTTTCTTATGGCATGCGCGCCGCAACAAGGCTTAACTCTGCATGCCGTGCAAGTCCGTGAACGCGTGCATAAGATATGTTCACAAACTGAACCGTGCTTGTTTGACGGACAATGTTTGTCGATTCGCATAAAAAATCCGTCCTAAACCGGCCTTGCAAGCCAATGGCCGGGCTTCTCGATTATTAATGGTTTTTTGTCGAGACGGTGGCTCTTGATCGCCAGCCAGGTTGTGAGCTTGTGCGGCCAATCATGGCGACTGACCCCGGCCTTCAGGTGAATTCCGGCAACATTGGAACCGGACATTAGCGCGTTTATTCGCCCCCTCTGGCGGCGTCGCCAGGCTGCAATGAGCGCAAGCCGGCCTTCGTCCCGCTTTATGCAGGGGTGTGGGATTGGGGATTTTCTCTCCATTATATTTTTCTCTCCATTGTTCGGAATGGCCGTATCCTTAACCCTGAATCAATTTCGGGCCATCTTGCGGATAATCGGCAATGGCTTGGAACTGGCTTTGATGAAATAACGCCCGCCCACCGCCGATCGAGACCGGATTATACATGCACTGCGCACTGCCTGACGCCTGCTCCCCCAGGATAGTTTCCCGGCCCGCCGTAAGATAAAAGCCACTGCGGCAGAGACGTTGCACAGTATTATAATGTGCTGATTATTATAGTGCTTCAAAGCGTTTCATTCTAGAGTATGAGCTGTATCTTTTTGACCTTGAGCCGATATCAAGGCTGCGCTATACAGGAACACGATCAGCACTCCCCCGAAAATCATGCCCATGGCCGTCAAGGTAACTGACGCCGGCCACATGCCCGTACGCGGCTCTATCGACGACATCCTCTTGCCCGACTCGTCAAAATATCGAGTACCGCACCCGGCGCAAACCGCCTGACCTCGATCTGCCGGATTCCTTGGCACAAAATGCCCATGAGTTTTTTCTCACCCCCAACTGGTAAAGGACCAGGCGGCGCTGTTAATTTTTCAAGTATAGCTATGTTTCCCGTCCTTACCAATTGAGCCGATGCCTGAGGTTGTCCCGACGAGTGAATTCAAACCGGCAACTGCGTTACATCATTTACATGGACTAAACACATCTTCGTGGGCAATGCATCTTAAAAATTACTTATAAAATCATTGGGTTTCTGAAAAACTGATCATTTTCACTCACTTTGGCCTGCTTTGCGCCAGGAGCGCTTGACAATGCCTGAGGGCAGTTATAATGTCGTGTCGAATTCTTAAAGCCCGTTAAATCTCTTACTCCTCTCAACGCTACAATCGATAGTATCAAGGAGACGAATATGGCACCGACCTGTTCACCGCAAGCGGCTTTTGTCGATTTCAGCAAGCTATTCATAAGCGTATTTCTAGGCGGTTGGTTCACGCTGGCCCTGGCTCAGGATGATGCCCCGAAGCGCACGCGCGCCGATGCAGTAGCCGAGGCGCAAACGCCGAAGTCGGTGCCTGTCGAGCGGCCCGAGCAGAAGAAAAGCCAGCATGACCGCTCGGACGTTTTCAATGCCACCAAAGCCAGTCCCTCCTCGCCGGTCTTCGAGGACCAACCGAAGCAAGGCAAAGTCTCGGGATTCGATTTTTACAGGGATCCGCTGAACGCCGATGAACCGTTCCAGCAACCTACCGCCATCATGCAGAAGGAGATCGATAATAAGTCTTCCGTAATGTCGGCTCAGCGTCAATTACTGGAGCGACGGTATAACCTCAAGCCAAAATTCGACCCGGAAGCCAAGATGTCCCGGGGCAAGCCCCTGGCAGTAGGCCCTACCGCCAAACTGGCCGACGGCATGAGCTGGGATGAGCTGGCGTCGCTGGCCCCTGAAGAAGTCAAACAGCGCGGGATTTTTCCCTATCCTTCACTGCCGCATCCGTTGCAGTCCAATGGCGGCCAGGTTTTCCCCCAGATGCAGATCAAGATGTTCCCGCGGCTCGAGCGCTTCGATGTGGAGTTTGACCTGCCCGAGGCGTTTCTTCCGGAGTTTCCGCCCGCCATTTTCTTGCACAACCGTCCCGAACTGGGCGATGTATCGCGCGGGGAAGTGGTCTCGATCAATAACTTCTATCGGTTGTTCAAGGATATCCTGACGCCGGTACAGCTCAACGGGCTGCAGTTTCTGCTGACGCCGTTTCCGCAGGAAGAATTCAATCCGACCGACGATCGCAAGAGCGTCCAGCCCAGCCTCGGCGTCACCTGCTTCGATTGCCATGTCAACGGCCATACCACCGGGCAATTCCACCTGAATCCGGACGATCGGCCACAGGAACGGCGCTTCCGGCTGGATACCACAAGCCTCCGGGGAATGTTCAACCAGCAGATCCACGGTTCCAAGCGCAGTCTGCGCTCGGTCGAGGACTTCACCGAGTTTGAGTTCCGCACCGCCTACTTCAACGGCGATCCAATCCACGCCATGAAAAAGGGCTTCCCGATCCTCGATCGCATTCATGTCAGCCACATGGCGCAGATGCAGAATATGCTCGATTTTCCTCCAGCGCCCAAGCTCGACCCTTCAACTGGCCGGCTCGATCCCGCCAAAGCGACCGAGAGCGAGTTACGGGGCGAGAAAATCTTCTTCGGCAAGGGCCAGTGCAGCAGCTGCCATATGCTGCCGACCTATCTGGACCATCAGATGCACGATCTGCATCTTGAGCGTTTTTTGAAGAACGAGCCCGGCGACGGCGCGATCAAGACCTTTACCTTACGCGGCATCAAGGAAAGCCCGCCCTATCTGCATGATGGCCGGGCCCTGACGCTGGAAGATACGGTGGAGTTTTTTAATCTCGTGTTGCAGCTTAAACTTGCGCCCCAGGAGAAGCAGGACCTGGTCGCGTTTATGCGCCAACTGTAGCTGGCCGCAAAAGCCCCGTTTATTTACCGGGGCCCGCATCGGGTAGCGTTGAACCGGCCAATTCAGCTGAGAACAGACAAGGCCGGCTGTCTCAGCTTTAACCGAATTTGAATCTGGCCTTCACTCAGCCCTTTCCAGTGCGGGAGGCGCGGCTTTGAACAGTTCCGCCGCCAGCTCAATTTGAGACGTGAGTTGTGGTATCTCAGGAATTTTCCAGGCTTTTCCTATAACCCGGGCCAATAAATTATTCAACCAGGGACGGTCTGATTGCGCATGATGAATGATAAACCGATACGATTCTCCATCGTGAAAAACAGCAAAATCCTCCAGACAAATATCTATCGTATTTTCTTCGCCGTAGAGCCTTGTTTGGGCGTAGATTTTTCGTGCGTCGACGTCAAACTTAAAGGCGGTTAATTCTGCAATGCCTTTAAGGATTTTATTTGAGACCCAAACGATCAATATGTTGGGCGTCAGCTTTATGGCTATTTTTAATAAACTCGATTTAATACTCATTTTTTTTGTTTATTCGCTAAAAGGTAAGAGGAATCATTGACCGGTCCGTTTTATCGCTGCCGGAGGGCAAACATGCCATACGGATTGACACGCCCATGCCTGAAACGGATTTGCAAATGGGCCGTTACATTATCCGTTAATTTAAACCGCGTCTATTGCGACGACCGCCAATCCGGTGAAAGGCGCATAACCATTCTTACAAACTATCGTATATTATCTCTTCCGGCACTGGAACCTGATGGCCTTTTCCATACATGCACTGGATATAGCCGATGTCATAACCTTGTTGGCCTTCCTCTTTGGAATCGGGCTCTTTTTGCGACGCGGTAATCAGTTTATAGGCGTATTGCCTGCATATCACATCGTCAGCCTGGAACTGACTAAAATCTTTAGTGCCGTCGGGCAGCACCAACACACTGGGACCCGCCGGTAGTGTAGAGCACGAGCTGAGTATAAAGACCAGCACTAAGGATTTTAAAATCCGCAACATTTTGGAAACCCTCCGTTAAGGATCGATCGTTTGCATGGGCATTGGCAGCGCCATTATTTCCTAATTCACAGACGAGGTACAGCATATACTTGGAAGATGCGGTTTATTCGAATTAGCCCCGCAACCTGAGGATCACGTGCGTATACAAGAGCCTCAATGTCAGCGACGTCCCCGCCCGCCATAACTTCCGCTACCGCCCCGACTACGGCTGCCTCCAAATTTGCGGCCACCGCCCCAGCTACGACTACCCCCAAACTTGCGGCTGCCGCCCCAGCTACGACTTCCCCCGAACCTGCGGCTGCGTTCCCAATTACGTCGACCATCCCAACCGTAACCTCTGCGATCATATCTGTAAGACCGATAAGGCCTATAGCCAGACCGATAACCAGGCCTGTAGCCACGATAATAAGGACGATATCTGTAATAGCCGTAGGGCCAGTAACCGTAGGTAAAGCCGTAATAAGGCCCGTTGCCATAAAATCCTACCGAATGCCCATAAGGATGAGCGTAGATAGCGCAGCTTTGAATCACCAGGGCAAACCCGATTATGGCCAATGAAGATAGTATTCGCTTTTTCATCATTGCCTCACTCTGCGGGCGAATGGGGTTAAATCGGGAAGACGGGCATTTGCCCTGCCGATGGTTTAAAAGGCGGAGCGCCATTCTCACCGCCTTGCCCGCGAGATACTGTCGAGGCCAAGCACAAGTTGGCGAAAAGAGCGTTTAAAACGCGCATGACGTGTCGTTTGACGCCATGTGAGAACATGATTGACACACCTTTTCCTGAAATAAAAATTTCGACTATGCGATCAAATTGTCGTTCAATGCCTTGGGGAAATCCATCATGAGGATTGGGTTGAAAAGCAACTTCCCGATGTCAACTTTCAGGATGGACTCATTTCTTGCCGGCCACGGTTATTGCAGCCTCGTGGAAGCGATGCGCCTCCTGTCGTCGGCACATCCTATGCTTAAAACAGAGAGGTTATTTTACGAGCGAATCCTGAAGCGTCAGGCTTCATCGACACCGTGAAGAGGCTTGAGCTGCCCGGCCCTGTTTATTTCACACGCACCAGCTCTCGCCAATCGGTCGTATAGCGGCCGGAGAGCCGTTCCACTTTTGACTGCCAGGATTTATCAAAGCCGGCGGCCGCCACCGCAATGCCTTTCGGAAATCGGCGGTTGATCCGGTCCATCATGTCCATGAGCGCACGGCTATCGGCCTTTCCGCGGGTCGTGAAATCGAACAGATCCAGCTGCCCCGGTACAGAGGCCGGCTGGATATGGCTTAACTGTACGCCACACTTGTGGTAGCGATAACCAGCCCTGAATATCGCCTTTAACAACCGGTGCGCCTCACTGACGATCATACGCGTGTCCTGCGTGGCCGAAAGCAGCGTCATCCCTGCCGAGCGCTGATATTGCGGCTCGGCGGGATTGAATGGATTAGTGCGGATGAACACGCTGATGTGGCCGGCCACTGAGTGCTGGCTACGAAGCTTTTCGGCGGCCCGACTGCAAAACTCGGCCAAGGCTTCGGATAATTCCCGATATTCCGTCAATCGGCGGCTGAAGCTGCGCGAACAGATGATCTGCTGCCTGTCCGGTGCAATTTCCTCCAGCGCCAGGCATGGGATGCCGTTCAACTCCAGCACGATTCTGGCCACGACAATATTGAACTGCGCCTGTATGCGCTCAGCCTGCTGACAGGCCAGATCCCGGATAGTGACAATGCCCATTTGGTTTAAGCGGGCGGCAATGCGCGAACCAATACCCCAGACCTCACTAACGGGCACGATGCGCATGAGTTTTTCCCGGCGCATCGGATCCGACAGATCCAGCACACCGCCGGTCCGCAACCAGCGTTTCGCGGCAAAATTAGCCAATTTTGCCAGTGTTTTCGTCGGTCCCATGCCGACACAGACCGGAATGCCTGTGGAGCGCTGCACGGTGGCTCGCAGGCGCTGGCCGTAAACGACAGGATCTTCCTGACACGCGCCGGTCAAATCCAGGAAAGCCTCATCGATCGAATACACCTCAATGCTCGGGGCAAATTCCTCCAGCAGCGACATCACCCGGGATGACATATCCGCATACAGGGCGTAATTGGACGAAAACAGCTGGATGTTGTGCTTATTGATTAGAGACTGGATCTGGTACACCGGCATGCCCATTTTGATCCCCAAGTCTTTCACTTCCTGGCTGCGGGAAACGATACAGCCATCGTTGTTGCTGAGCACGGCCACCGGCCTGTTCCACAAATCCGGCCGGAACAGGCGTTCGCATGAGACATAGAAATTGTTGCAATCGACCAGGGCCAGCAGCGCTGCCATCACAGGGGATGAATCACGGCCGTGACCACGCCCCAGATCACCAGTTCCAGGCCTTCGTTGACGGGGATATCGGCATACAATGGATTTTCGGCCGCCAGCAGCCATTGCCCGGCCCGTTGTTCAAGACGCTTGACAGTCAGAGCCCCGTTCAAGGCGCAGATCACTACCTTGCCAGCTACCGGCTCCAGGGAGCGGTCCACGACCAGGATGTCGTTCGGATGAATGCCGGCGCCCAGCATCGATTCGCCTTCGGCCCTGACAAAAAAGGTAGCCGCCGGCTTTTTGACCAACAGCTCGTTCAGATCCAGCGTCTTCTCGATGTAATCATCGGCCGGCGAGGGAAAGCCCGCCGCCACCTTGCCGCCCGGCATTGGCAGCGGCAACCGTTGTCCGCGGACAGGACGCCAGAGATCGGTTGCAAGTATTCCAATAAGTGATTGATCCATAATGCGCTCGAAAAAAGATGGTTATTCTTGTTCTCTTTTTGTTCTCTTTCCCTGGCATTCTAGGCATTTTTTGCTGAACTGACAAAAAATAAATCACAGGCGCGGCACTGACCAAAATGGGGACATGATCCTTGCACACTACGCCTTATAATCCGTATCTCAAACCTTTGCGGATCTGGCGCTGCAAATCTCCCAGGATCGGGTTAAAAATAATTTCCCGGTTCGTGAATGAAGCGCTGATCGGCTCGAGGTGACGGGATTGCGCCCGTCACCCCTGCCACACCACCGGACATGCGGTTTTCCGCATCCGGCGGTTGAACCCAGTGACCTTATATGGTCACAAAATCCGATGGAAGCCATAATCCCCATCGTTTCAACCTGACGTTATTAAGCACCGCATGTAGCATTGGACTTCTTGCCATCCTCCAATCACCTACCGATACACTGGTTTGGTGCTGGTGGTACGGTTTGGCTTTTAGGCGTTTTAAGGCGTTCATTCGGCCTCGCTTGTTATGCCACCGTTGCCAGAAGTATTTCCGCATGTGCCGCCTTATCCAGCCCTCTATTGCTCGGCTGAGCGGATATTTTATGCAGGCTCCAAAATAGGCGTACCAGCCTCTGATGTAGTGCTGCCATTCTTCTATCCGCTCTTCCAGCGCCAGTCTGTTCTGATTGTTCCAGCATTTTCTGACTTGGTCTTTCAGTTTCTCCAGACTGGCCTGAGCGAGTCTGGGCCTGCCATCACTGTTGATACTGAATCCCAGAAATTTTCCATGCCAGGGACGGCCTGTTCCACTTTTGTTTGGATTGACTCTCAACTTCAAGTGCTTGGCTATCCATTTCGTCAGGCTGGCCAATATTCGCTGGCCGCTTCTTTCGCTTTTGACGAATATCACCACATCGTCGGCATAGCGGCAGAAGCTTAATCCTCGGCTTTCCAACTCTTTGTCCAGTTCATCCAGGTAGATATTAGCCAGCAGTGGGCTGAGCGGACCGCCTTGCGGCATGCCCTGGCTTCGCTTGATGCTCTGGCCATCTCTTTCCATGGGCGCTCTCAGGTAGTTACCGATCAGTTTCAAGACGCGCTTGTCTCTTACCTTACGGCCGATTTTCGCCATCAGTATGTCGTGATTGACTTCGTCAAAGAACGCACTGATGTCTATATCGACTACCCACGTTTTACCTTCCGCCACATAGCGACTGGCCGCTCTGACCGCGTCATGCGCGCTTCTTTGCGGCCTATACCCGTAGCTGTGGTCACTGAATTCCGCTTCGAAAATCGGACTCAGAACTTGGCTTACCGCTTGTTGGATCACTCTGTCTTGGACATTCGGTATGCCTAGAATTCGTTCTCCTCCTTGTGGCTTGGGTATCGCTATGCCTCGAATCGCTCCGGGTTGATAGGTCGTCGATCTGAGTTTCTCTGCGACTACCGGCCAGTGTTTTCTGGCGTGTGCCGCAAAGTCCTCGACCTTCATCCCATCCACGCCTGCCGATCCTTGGTTGGCCTTGACCCGTTTGTAGGCTTCTTGCAGGTTGTCCCGATTCAGGACTCTTTCCATCACATCTTCATTCAGCACCTTCTATTTCTCCTTCGCCCAGGTCTCGACTCGTATTCCGCTACCTCGCTTCCGACAGGAATCCACCCGCCTCGCTCGGCCGCCAGTCCGGGTAGCTGCCGCAGTTGCAACGCCCGTCTGTTTCAGAGTACTGTTCGCCGTTCCCTGGAGTTAGTTCAACGGTCTGTCTCTTGGTTCTTCGGCCCTTCGCTCCGGCCTGTTTCCAGGCCTTCTTCGCTACTACGGCCTCTGCTGACTTCTCCCAAACTCTCATTCGGGAGATCTCCCCGGGTAAGGTGCTAAAACTGTCTGCCCGTGCCGCCAAGCTCTACCTGATGCGTCTTTCGGTAACGGTTGGATTTCGTGCTCCCTAGCACACTCATCGCCCGCACCCGGCCTCGCTGCTTGTTCGTGTTCCTACGGTCGTGCATTTGCTACGCGCTTCTTTCAGGCTGGCCTCGCGGCTTCCCCCTTGCGCTTCGCTACGGTTGTCGTTACTACTTCCGGTTATCTCCTTTCAGATAACAAGTTTTAGCCCATGCCGGGCACACTAGGTCGGGTTAGCGCAGCGTAACCCGACACTTTCGTGCCCCGATGCGTCTACTTGGCTCCGATCTGTCGGGTTACGTCAAAGCGCCGTAGGTCGGGTTAGCGCAGCGTAACCCGACACTTTCCTGCCCCGATGCGCCCACTTGGCTCCGATCCGTCGGGTTACGCCAAGGGCTAACCCGACCTACGATTACGGTTTCGTTGTGCTGGTGCTGTTTA
>SWCD01023086.1_pt1 | contig 46804 bp, 45 predicted proteins | sample 4693011 | NCBI WGS metagenome assembly SWCD01 (sample SAMN10267278, study PRJNA491770) | bioreactor metagenome | isolation source: DHS bioreactor inoculated with marine | place: Japan: Omine Ridge, Nankai Trough
GCCCGCTGAAACCACGGGTGCTGATCCGACGTGTGATTGATGACGAGCTCGGTGATGACATACATACCCCGCGCATGTGCCTCGTCGAGGAAATGCTTGAAATCGTCGAGCGTGCCGTAGCTGGGATGCACGTCGTAGTAGTCGGCGATGTCGTATCCATCGTCGCGGAGCGGGGATGGATAGAACGGCAAGAGCCAGATGGCGGTGATACCGAGCTGTTGCAGATAGTCCAGCCGATTGGTCAATCCCGGGAAGTCGCCGATGCCGTCTCCATTCGAGTCGGAGAACGCACGAACGTGCACTTCATAGATGACGGCGTCGCGGTACCAGTCAGGGGGGCGGTGGATCGATTCGGGCATCGGCGTAGGTTAGGCGGACGGACCGGGCCGTATGCGGGCCTGGGCCGTCAACTAGCCCATGACATACCCCGTACAATCCGGGCCAGTCGAGGATGGAGGCGTCGTGAGTTTCGTGATCCTGATAGGTCGAATTCTTCTCGGTCTGATCTTTGTCGGTGCGGGGATGGCGGGTCATCTCAAGGAGACGGATGCCACCTCCGGATACGGGGCGAGCCGGGGCGTTCCCAACGCCAGACTGCTGACGCAGATTTCCGGAGTGCTCATCTTCGCCGCCGGCCTCGGAGTGATATTCGGCGTATTCGCTGATCTGGCTGCCCTGGGTATTGCCGCCTATGCGCTAATCGCAGCTTTCATGGTGCATCATTTCTGGACCGATGATGACCCGATGACGCAGCAGATCGAGATGACAAACTTCATGAAGAACCTTTCCATCGCCGGCGGGGCGTTGATCTTGTTTGCCTTCCTGGCGGCAGCGGGGCCGTCCGTTGACTTCATGATCACGGATCCGGTCTTCGACTTCTCGCTCTAGGATCGCACGGCTCTATCGGGAACCAGCCCGGTTATCCCGAATGGTGCTGATCGCGGCTAGGTTCGCGGTTGGACGTCAAGAAGGAGAGAGTCGTGTTGCACCTCAACGGAATCGATCTCACCAACATCGGAGATGTGCACCACAACCTCTCCACCCCACAGCTCTATGAGGAAGCCATTCGGCGCGGCGAGGCGATGCTCGGGCACCTCGGCCCGCTTGTTGTCAGCACGGGCAAATACACGGGCAGGTCCGCCAACGACAAATTCGTTGTCAGGGAGCCGTTCACCGAGGACATCATCTGGTGGGGCAAGATCAACAAGCCTTTCGATCCGGCCGACTTCGATAAGGTCCTGTACGGGCTGCGCTCGTATCTGCAGAACAAGGACATCTTCGTCCAGGATGGATATGCCGGCGCCGATCCGAAATATCGAATCAAGGTGCGGGTCATCAGCGAGCATGCTTGGCACAGCCTCTTTGCCCGGAATATGTTCATTCGCGAGTTCGATCCCGAGGTGATTGCCGGCTTCGAGCCGGACTACACGGTGGTCCATTGCCCGAGCTTCGAAGCCGACCCGGAGCAGGAGCATACGGCGAGCGAGGCGTTCGTACTGCTCAACCTGGATCGAAAGATGGTCGTGATCGGAGGTACCAGCTACGCAGGCGAGATCAAGAAGTCGATCTTTACCGTGATGAACTATCTGATGCCCATCCAGGGTGTACTCAGCCTCCATTCTTCAGCCAACGTTGGACCGGACGGAGACTCTGCAGTCTTCTTCGGGCTGTCCGGCACGGGGAAGACGACACTGTCGACGGAGGCCGACCGGGCGCTGATCGGCGACGATGAGCTGGGGTGGAGCGATGAAGGAATCTTCAATTACGAAGGTGGCTGCTACGCCAAGATGATCCGGCTCTCGGACGAAGCCGAACCGGAGATCTATCAGACGACGCGCCGCTTTGGCACGGTCCTGGAGAACGTGATGATCGATCCGGACACTCGCCGACTCGACCTGACGGAAGCGGCGACGGAGAACACCCGCGGTGCATATCCGATCACCCACATCGACAACATCGTAGAAGGCTCGATGGCTGGGCATCCGAAGCACATCTTCATGCTCACTGCGGACGCGTTCGGCGTGCTGCCTCCAATTGCCCGGCTCACCCCCGAACAAGCGAAGTATCACTTCATCTCCGGATACACGGCGAAGGTTGCCGGAACGGAGCGAGGAGTCAAGGAGCCTCAAGCCACGTTCTCAGCGTGCTTCGGGGCGCCATTCATGCCGCTCCATCCGACCGTCTACGCCGATCTGCTCGGCAAAAAGATCGCCGAGCACGGGGTGAGTGTCTGGCTGGTCAATACCGGCTGGACCGGCGGTCCTTACGGTGTGGGAGAGCGGTTCAAGATCGCCCATTCTCGTGCGGTGATCCGGGCAGCGATCAACGGCGATCTCGACGACGTCGAGTTCGTGACCGATCCCGTCTTTGGTTTCGACGTTCCTGCCGAGTGTCCCGGGATTCCCCGCGAACTGCTGACGCCGCGCGGGACGTGGGCGGATCCGGCGGAGTACGACACCAAGGCTGCTGCGCTCGCCGGCTTGTTCCGGCAGAACTTCAAGGAGTTCGCTGAACTTGCTGGAGCGGAACTCGCCGCGGCGGGTCCGTTGGTCGACTGATCGACACTTCCTCCGGCTGGCTATCGTCGAGCCTATGAGTACGTTTGAGGAATACGACAGCTATGACGCAGTAGGTCTCGGCGAGTTGGTGGCCGCTGGGGAGGTCACTTCTGGGGAGCTGGTCGAGACGGCCATTGACCGAGTTGAAGAGCTGAACCCCGCGTTGAATGCTGTGATCGTCAAGCACTACGAGCGCGCCCGTGCGCAGGCGGCCGCAGGCGGTCATGCAGGCCCGTTCCACGGAGTGCCTTTCCTGACCAAGGATCTTGCTGATGTCGCCGGCGATGTGACGAGCTATGGATCGGTGTTCTTCCGCGAGTATCGACCCGAGATGACCGATGAGTACCAGCTGCGAACTCAGCGCGCCGGCTTGATTTCCATCGGTAGGACAAACTCTCCGGAGTTCGGTCTGCTACCGACAACAGAACCGGTCTTGCACGGCCCGACGCGAAACCCCTGGGACCTCGGCCGTTCTTCGGGGGGATCGAGCGGCGGTTCTGCTGCTGCAACCGCGGCGGGGATCGTCCCCCTGGCTCATGCGAGCGACGGGGGTGGATCGATCCGAATACCAGCTTCGGCGTGCGGTGTCTTCGGGATGAAGCCGTCGCGAGGGCGCATGCCGCGGTATCCAGCCTCGCCCGCCGACTATCTCTCGCTGGATCTGGGAGTCAGCCGAACGGTGCGCGATACCGCCACCTTGCTTGACGTGACGCACGGTGCGGTCCCGGGATCCGCATTTCGTGTTCCGGCACCGGGGGCCACGTTTGCGTCGGCGGTGGGACAGGAGCCTGCACCGATGCGAATCGCGGTCGCTACCACCGATTTCCGTGGGCTGGCGACGGACCCCGACTGTATCGCAGCGGTCGAAGCGACGGCATCGTGCTTGGAGGAGATGGGCCACACCATCGAGATAGCGATCCCGGAGGTGGACGGGCAGTCGATGGCCGAAGCGTTTCTCGTCATCTGGGAGTCGCTTGCCGAGTCGATCTTCACGATCATCCTCGATGAAGCTGAGAAGCGCCGAGCGGGTGCCGTATTGCGCAGAACTCTCGGCGACTGGCGGGCGATGAAGTTGATCGCTCGCATGGACAAGAGGAAGTCGGGGAGGGACGCGTTCGAGCCATTTACGTGGCGCTTGGCCGATCGGTCGAGGAAGCGGACCCCCGCTCGGCTGGAATCCGCCAGAACAGAGCTGCAACGTCTGTCCCACACCATCGCCGGGTTCCTCGAGGGCTACGACATGTTTCTGACTCCGGTCCTCGGCTCGCCGCCGGTCGTCCTCGAGGAGATAGATCAGGAAGCCGACTGGAGCGATCTGATGGAACAACTGTTTAGGTATGTCGCCTTCACGCCGGTCGCCAACTTCAGTGGCCTTCCTGCCATGTCAGTTCCGACGTTCTGGTCGGACGACGGTTTGCCGATCGGGACGCATTTCATGGGGCGTTTCGGCGATGAGCGGCGGATGTTCTCGCTGGCGGGGCAGCTCGAGCGGGCTATGCCCTGGTTTGATCGCCGCCCGGAGTGAGCTTTGCGTAGGCCTTGCCAAATGCGACATACTGATCGACTCCGGCGCTTTGGGCCGCAATCTCGCCGGGAGTGAGATCACGCACGGGCTTGGCCGGGATTCCCATGGCCAGTGTCCACGGTGGGATGGATCTGCCTTCGGTGAGAATCGAGCCCGCCGCGAGCCAGGATCCCTCACCCATGGTCGACCCGTTGAGAGCTCGGGAGCCGATGCCGACCAGGCAATGGTCGGCGATGGTTGCGCCATGTACAACGGCGGCATGACCAACGGTGACGCGGGATCCGAGCGACACCGGGATGCCCTCGTCGACGTGGAACACGCAGTTGTCCTGGATATTTGACTCAGCTCCGATCGTCACGGTGTCCAGCTCGGCGCGGATAACCGTCCCGAACATGATGACGGCGAATCGGGCGACGGTTATGTCTCCATAGAGGACGGCGGTGGGCGCGACGTAGGCGCTCGGATCGATGTCGGGTATGCCGATCTGGATGTCGCTCACGATGTCCTCCGCAGGGAATGTATCGCGCTGCTCAAGCGCTTGAACCTGACAGTACAACGTGAAGGACCATCTATGACCTCTCTACCGCTGCTTCCCCTTCCCGACTCCTGGGAACCAACTCGATCGACGCTTCACTCGTACGCCAATGCCGTCGGGGCAGTGGCACGAGCCCACGCCATTCCGCATCCGAAGTGGTGGCACATCAGCCTCGAGGTCACGCCGGTGGGGCTGGTCACTGAGCCGATGTCGCTGCCCGCCGGCGGTACGTTCTGGCTGCGAATGAATCTGGTCAAGCATCAAGTGCTGGTCGAGACGAGCGCCGGCTGGGCCACCTCGGTCCCCATGAGCGACGGCCTCACGGGGTCGCAGTTCGGAGCTGCCCTGGTTGGGCTTGTCGAGGATCTTGGTGCGGACGGAGACTATGCCCGGGAGAAGTTCGAGAGCGATGCACCCGTGGAGTACCGGCCCGAGGATGCGGCCGCGTTCTTTGCGGCTTTGGTCAATATCGAGCACAACCTGCAGCAGCATCGTGTCAGTCTGGGTGACTCGGTGGGGCCTTTGCAGATTTGGCCGCACGGATTTGATCTCGCATTCGAGTGGTTCGGAGCGGGCGAGTCGCAGATCAATCTCGGGTTCTATCCGGCGGGTAGGCCGTACTTCTATTCAAACCCGTGGCCGTTCGATCCGGGTCTGACCGGCACCGAACTTCCGTCACCGGCATCGTGGCATACCGGCGACTGGGACGGGTCGATCTTGTACTACGACGATCTCCTAGCGAGGGAAGACCCTGCGGCGAAGCTGCTGGAGTATGCAAAGTCGGTCTACGAAGCCGCGGCGCCGGGCTTGCGGTAGGCCCGGCCGATCCACACGGGGAGGGCGGGTGTGTACTACCGGTGCTCTTCGACGATGGGAGCGGGGAGCTTGCCTTCGCGTAGCTTGGCGTCGTCGCTGGCGATCTGGGCGAGCGTAGCTCCCTGCAGAGTCGAAGTGAATGCGTCCTTCGCCGCCATCCAAACCCAATGAAGCGCACAAGCCCTGTCCCAGTGGCAAGGGCCGCCGTCGAGGGCACAAGCCGGTTCCTCGTTTTTCCCCTCGAGGGCTTCGATGATCTCGTGCAACGTCACATCGGCCGGGTCCTTGGCGAGAGCGTAACCGCCGGTACGGCCCGGCTGGGATGACACGAGGTCGGCTCGGCCCAGTTCCTGCAGAACCTGGCGGAGGAAACCAACCGGGATGTCCATGTCCTTGCTGATAGCCGGTGCCGCCTGCCCCTGTGGATAATGCTGGGCAAGATTGATGAGAGCGCGGACGCCGTAGTCGGTGCGACGGGTAGGGACGATCTTCATGGCGGGCAGTGTAGGTCGAAAGATGAGTCTCGTGCTACACGTTTTGCCAATCCAGGACTACCTTGCCGCAGCGCCCCGTTCTCATGGTCTCGAATGCCGCCTCGTAGTCGACCGCATCGAACTCGTGGGTGATGACGGGCGACACGTCGAGACCGGTGTGCAACATCGCAGTCATGAGGTACCAGGTCTCGAACATTCGCCTCCCGTAGATCCCCTTCATGGTGAGACCCTTGAAGATGATGGTGTTCCAGTCCATCGGGGCCTCTTCCGGTGGGATGCCGAGAAGAGCTACAGAGGACCCGTGATTCATCGTCTCCAGCATCTCGTGAAGGGCACGATGGACTCCCGACATTTCCATCCCGACGTCGAAGCCCTCCGTCATGCCCAGCGCGGTCATGGCTTCGGGAATCGTGGTGTTCCTGGTGTTGATGGCCCGATCCGCACCCATGCCGGCCGCGATCTCCAGGCGATAGTCATTGATGTCGGTGATCACGATGTAGCGTGCGCCGGCATGGCGGGCGATGGCCACGGCCATGATTCCGATAGGCCCCGCTCCGGTGATCAGGACGTCTTCGCCAACGAGGTTGTATGACAGCGCAGTGTGCGTTGCGTTGCCGAGGGGATCGAGGATGGTGCCGATCCGATCAGGGATCTCGTCGCGGATGGGGAACACGTTTACCGCGGGGATGACGACGTATTCAGCGAACGCTCCCGGTCGGTTTACCCCGACGCCAACGGTGTTCCGGCAGAATCGGCGTCTTCCCGCCCGGCAATTGCGGCAGTGGCCACAGGTGATGTGTCCCTCGCCGGAAGCGCGTTGCCCGATAGACAGGCCACGTACCTCGGACCCGATCTCATCGACGACACCAACAAACTCGTGGCCCACCTGCATCCCGACGGGGACCGTCGCTTGCGCCCACGCATCCCAGTTGACGATATGGAGGTCGGTTCCGCAGACGGCCGTCTTGTTCACCCTGATCCGGACGTCGTTGTGCCCGACTTCCGGAACTGCGATGTCCTCCATCCAGATGCCGGGCTCGTTCTTGCTTTTGACCAGCGCCTTCATCGGTTGGTGCCTCCTTGGCCAACTACGCCGAGCTCATGGCCCGCCTTGACAAATGCAGCGATGGCCCGATCGATGTGTTCTTCGGTGTGTGCGGCCGACATCTGGGTGCGGATTCTGGCCTCGCCTCGAGGCACAACCGGGAACGAGAAGCCGATTACGTAAATGCCGTCGGCGAGCAGGCGATCGGCCATCTCCGAAGCGAGCTTGGCGTCGCCCAACATGACCGGGATGATCGGGTGATCTGCTCCCGCGAGCGTGAATCCGGCGGCCTCCATACCCGAGCGGAAGCGCGCAGAGTTCGCGCGGAGCCGAGCCCGTAGCTCACCGGAGCTTCTGAGTATCTCCAGCGCCGTGAGCGATGTGGCAGTGATCATGGGGGCGAGCGAGTTCGAGAAGAGATAGGGTCGGGAACGCTGCCGCAGCCAAGCGACGATCTCTTTCCTCCCTGAGGTGTAGCCACCGGATGCTCCTCCCAGCGCCTTGCCCAGCGTTCCTGTGATGATGTCGACGCGGCCCATGACATCGCAGTATTCCGGGGTGCCCCTTCCTCCCTCACCGACAAAACCGACGGCGTGGGAGTCATCGACCATGACCATCGCACCGTACTTGTCGGCAAGATCGCAGATCGCGCCGAGGTCGGCGATGATGCCATCCATAGAGAAGACGCCGTCGGTGGCAATGATCGTGTGTGTTGCTCCGGATGACTCGACCAGTTTGGCCTCGAGATCAGCCATGTCGTTGTTGGCATAGCGATACCGCTGAGCCTTGCTGAGCCGGACCCCGTCGATGATCGAAGCATGGTTCAGTGAGTCCGAGATGATGGCGTCATCGGGGCCGAGCAGGGTCTCGAATAACCCGCCATTGGCGTCGAAGCACGATGAATAGAGGATCGTGTCGTCGGTGCCGAGGAAGTTGCTCAGCTCGGCCTCGAGCCTCTTGTGCACGGTCTGGGTCCCGCAGATGAAACGAACCGATGACATGCCGTAGCCGTACTCGTTGACCGCAGCCGCGGCCGCGGCGACCAGAGCAGGGTGGTTGGCCAGGCCCAGGTAGTTGTTGGCACACATGTTGACGACCTCGGAGCCGTCCTCGAGCGTGATCACCGCCTGCTGGGGTGATGCGATCGTTCGCTCCTCCTTGAACAAACCGGTTTCCTTGAGGTCTTCGGTTTGGGCTTCGAGCTTCGAGAGAAATGCTGCGTCCATATCGCCTCCGCAGCAGATTCTAGGGAGCTGGGACGTGTTGCTCTCTGCGTGCCGCAACCGACTCGCTGCGATTGCGCTCGCGCTCCCGCACAAACGTAACTAGCTCTTCCCGGCTGAAGGCGGGGTGGCGGACAGTCGCTGGTTCCTGTTGTGCCTCGGCTCGGCTCAGCCCCCCGAGCACATCCAGCGGTGCGGCGTGAGGCTCCGGCTGTGGGGCCTCGGCGGCGGGCACAACGATGCTGTACTGATTGCGACCGAGTGCGCTGTTGTAGTCGAGCGTGGCCCCCATGGTCGCGGTGAGGGAGCGCGCAAGCGCTGAGACCGCATCGAGCCCAACCCGGCGACAGTCGGTGCCATCATCGGAGACCGTGCAGACGACGCTGTCGTCGTTTCGAGTCACCGCCACCGCGATGTCTGCCGCGTCCCGGTCGATGGCTCCGGTGATGAGGCTGCGAACGATAAGGCGAAACATCGCAGGGTCGGTGGTTCCGAAGTTTGCCGGTCCGGCAGTCGAGATGCTCGTGCCGCGGCGTGCAAACGGCGAGGCTATCTCCTCGATCTCGTCTCTGAGATCTATCGTCTCGAACACGGCCTCCTCTGCGCCGATGGCGACGCGACCCTCGATGATCGCATCGTCGATCTGAGTGTCGGCGTCCCTGGCGTGAGATCGGATCAGCCGTATGTTGTTGATGGCGAGTTGGGGGTCGATGATTCCTTCATCGAGGAGCGCGTCGCTGATTGAGATGATGCGATCGAGGATCGCCTGTTGATCGATGAGCTTGTCCTGGTATGCGCTTGTTGCCTCGATGCGGGCGCGACGAGCTTCGGCGATCTCTTGGCGGAGGACTTTGCGTCGCCAGTGTTCGTGCGCTCTCACTAGACCTCGATAGAGAGCAACGACGAGCAGCCACGAGATCGCCGCGACCACCAGCAGACTGTCGGAGTTGTCTCGCTTGGCTATCAGGGCAAGGCCGAGGGGAGTGATGGCGACGACCCCTGCCATCATCGCGATGACTGCGCCGACCCGCGATTGAAGCTGAGTCGGAGTCCGTCTGTCTTCCATGCGAGATTGATCGGCAAAAGCGTCGAAAATCCACAGAACCATATGTGGGCGGTTTTTGGGGCTAGTTACCGGAAGTGACTACCAGATAGTCAGTCGCGTCTAGACAATGCGTCGATCCGATGCCCACCGGGCGAGCTCATGGCGGCTCGAGAGCTGAAGCTTGCGGAGCACGGACGAGACGTGGGTTTCAACCGTTTTGATCGAGATCGACAACTTGCGAGCCACTTGCTTGTAGGCGAGACCTCGAGCGATGAGGCGGAGGACCTCCTGCTCTCGCGGAGTCAGCTGATCCAACTCCGGATCGGCGGCCGGCGAGATGGCTCCGCCGAATGCGTCGAGAACGAACCCGGCCAGCCTTGGGGAAAACACCGCGTCGCCGTCGGCGACCCGGCGAACCGCATCGGCGAGGTCGGCGGGAGCGATTGACTTGGTGACGTACCCGCGGGCCCCGGCCCGGATCATCGCAATGACGTCCTCCGGGGAATCTGAGACGGAAAGCGCAAGGAAGCGAGTGTCGGGGTGTGTCTGCAGCACGTTGCTGATGACGCTGACGCCGCCACCCCCGGGCATGTGGACGTCTACGAGCACGACACCCGGCTGGAGCTCCCTGATCTTGCCGATCGCCTCGTCAACGTCGCTGGCGGTTCCCATGATCGGGAATTGCTCACTCAGCTCGCTCTGAACTCCTGCCAGAAAGAGCTTGTGATCGTCTACGAGAAACAGTGTCGTCTCAGTCATGGTTACCTCTAGGGAGTGTCAATCGTACTTCGGTGCCTTCTCCCGGTTCGCTGGTTATCTCTGATTCGCCGCCCTGGCGTTTCATCCGACCGAGCAGCGAGTCCTTGATGCCGTGTCTACCTTCGGGAATAGTCGAGAGGTCGAAGCCCAAGCCCTGGTCTGTGACGAACACCTCGGCTGCCTCTTGGCGGACCTCGGCAAACACAGAGACCTTGGGCGCCCCCGAATGCTTTGCGGCATTGGTCATTGCCTCTCCGGCTGCCGCAACCAACGCCGCGCCGCGATCGTTCAGGGGCATGTCGCCAACGACGACTACTTCGACGGGGACATCGTGACGGCCCTCGACTTCGCTGGCGGCACTTTCCAGAGCCTGGCGGAGACCAACCTCAGCGCCCACGTTCTTGGGGCCGTATAGCCAGTGGCGAAGGTCGCGTTCCTGGGCTCGGGCCAGGGTCACCATTCGCTTGGGATCTTCGGTGCGTTGGATCAAGGCCAACGTCTGCAGTACAGAATCATGGAGGTGTGCAGCGACCTCCGTGCGTTCGTCGGCGCGGATGCGGTTGCGTCGTTCCTCGCCGAGGTCGCGAACGAGAGAGGATACCCAGGGGCCGAAGATGATCATGAAACCCGCACCGGTCAAGGCTGCGGCCGTGATCGCAGGGCCGAGTGACTCGATCGAGGAAATGCTGGAGGAGAGGCTGGCGATCCCGGCGAGCAGGAGTAATGCGCCGGCCGCGATCCGGGTTCGGCTGGGGGCGATTCCCCCCGCGTCGGCGTCAAATAGGTTTGTCTTGTCCCACATGGCGGCGCCACCAAAGGCGAGGAGGGTTCCTGCCCACACGACAGTGTCGCCGAACCACAAGTTCATACCGCGGAAGAAAGCCATCATTCCGAACAACATGATGACCAGACCCACGACTTGTCTTCCAGCGGGTGGAGCTGCGGGGTCCTCGTCGCCGGCAACGGCAATCGCGGTTCCCAGCAGGTACAGGATGATGCCGGCGCCACCGCACAGGGCGAGTGCGACAAAAGCAGCCCGGACGTACGCCTCTGAGATCCCGATTCGATCAGCGATACCACCGGCAAGTCCAAGAATGACTCGGTTGTCGAGCCGTCGCACCACGAGATTGCGGATACGGCCGATCGGCCTGGCGGCGGGTTCTTCTGTGATCGTGTTGTCGTCCATTGGATCTAGATGTTGTCACAGCGTAGGACTGCCCACAACTAGGCATGTCCCTGGTTTCTGCCACATCGCTGCTCAGGGTCCGATCAGGGTATTTCCCGATATGCATGTGCGTGCGATCCTGCGATCCTCACGGTATGGAATCGACACAGCTACCTCCTCAGCAACAAGAGCAACGCCCCCGGTTGGAGCGTCTCCGGAGTGACCGGGCCGTCGCCGGCGTCGCGTCCGGCCTCGCCCGCTATCTCAATATCGATGTCGCCTGGGTTCGGATCGCATTCGTGGTGGGTGCCCTCTTCGGCGGGACCGGAATCTTGCTGTATCTGGTGGGTTGGATCGCAATGCCGGAAGAAGGCGAACAAGAGTCGATTGTTGTCGATAAGACCCGAAACTACGAGAACGCCGGCAGCTGGATTGGCATCGGTCTGATCGTCGTCGCGGCGATGATCGTTATCGGAAATACCGGGCTGATCGATGGGGATCTGATCTTTGCCGGCGTGCTGGTAGTCCTTGGGTTCCTGCTGTATCGAGGTGAGCTGGGGGACTTCACGAAACGCTCGAGCAGCTCGAGCAAGCCCGCTGAAGCGCCGTCTTCCTCCTATGCGACCATCACCGATCAACCTACCGGCGAGTCCCAACCCGTAGCCGATACCGTTGTGACTGAGGTTCAAGAGCCCTTGCCGCCGGCACCATTCATTCCACCTACACCGCCCCCACCTCCCGACCCTGCGTTCCAGCCCCGCGTTAGCGAGTCCCGGCCGCCCAAGCCACGCGAGTCTTCTGCCCTGGGGCGCCTGGCGCTGGCAACCATGCTGATCGTCGTCGGCGTAATGGGCGTCGGCCAATCTGCCGGCTGGTGGGAGCCCGCGATCCGTCACTACGTGGGCGCCATCTTCGTCGTTATCGGTGCTGCCCTCGTAACAGGAGCCATCTACGGCAGAGCGCGATGGCTGATCGTGGTTGGTGTGATCGCCGCTCCCATGTTGTTCGGTGCCGCTCTCTTGGATGTGCCGCTCGAAGGCGGTTTCGGCGACCCCCACTACTCGCCGGCAAGCGGCGCTGAGCTCGAGTCTGAGTACAGGTTGATCGCCGGAGAGTTGGTGCTCGATCTGACCGACATCGAGTTGGCCGCCGACGAGGTCTATGAGATCGACACGAGCGTCGTATTCGGCAGTCTTCGCATCAAGCTGCCTCCGGAGACCGGAGTTGTGGTCTCCGCCGAGCTCGATGCAGGCGAGATCCGTTTCAACGGCAGGGCTGTCGACCAGGGGATAAACAACGAAAGCTCGATTGCCTACGAAGGGACCGGCTCGATTGCTCTCGACGCCCACGTTGGCTTTGGTGAGTTGGTCGTCGATCTAGTGGAGGACTCGCCGTGAAGAAGCATTCATTTGACCCTCTATCCCTGATCTTCGGGCTGCTCTTCATCCTCGGCGGCTTGCCGCTGCTCATCTCTGAGTCGGGCTTGGAGTTCTTCGACGGGCGCTGGGTGTTCCCCGCCTTCCTCGTACTCGCCGGTGTCATTGTGCTGGCGACAGCCCAGTTCTCCGGGCGTGATGACGCTGGAGACGACGATCCGTTCAGCTACAAGGATCCGCTGTCGCGCTGACGACGACAACGCCGGCTTCCTCACGAGCCTCCATAGCAAAGCTGAACCGATCGACCGTGCTGCACAGCCGGACGTCGTCGGGGTGAGCAAACGATGCAGTTCGGAGGGATTTGGCCCGCTCGTGGGTGGCGACGGCCTCGCCGGCTGCTGCGCGGTCGGCGCTGTTGGTGAGCAGCAGGTCGGATATGAGGTTGGCGCATATCTCGTCTTCGGCAGCGACCTCCATGCCTCCAATCCCCGACGCCACGATGGTGACCTCCGCAAAGCCATCGACGGCGGCAGCCGTTGCTGAGGCGACAACAAGGCCGGCCACATAGACCGGCGATGCACCATTCTCCAGTGCCGCCCGGGCGCAGCGTGTGCCGGCGGAACTGCGGTGAACGACCGTACGTCCGGCGACGAGTTCGGGCTCTGCGACGATCTCTCCGGGTGAATTGCCCAGATGGAAGCCGTCGGGGCGAACTCCGTTGACTTCGCCCATGAGAATCGCATCGGGGATTGATGCGGCCAGGGCTCGGGCCTCCGCAACCTCTGCGGCCAGCAGGATCCGTTTGGCGCCGGCCCGAAACGCAAAGGCAGCTGCCGAGTAGGCGCGAAACACATCAATGACGATGGTTGGTCCGGTGGCAGCGGCCGCCCCGGCCAATCCGAAACGCTGCTTGATGATCATGTCGCAAGTATCGCCGGTTGCGCGTCACTGCGGCAAGGACTCTCGAAGAGACTTCCGATGCTGGCGACCGACATCCAAGGGGTGTTCTTGGATCGGGCGAGGACGACCCGTACCCTATGGCCGGGAATGATCCAGACCGATTGGCGTGTTGACCGTTACATGAATGACATTGCGACCTTGCTACACAGAGACGACACGACCGTTGCCGTTGTTGGTGCTACCGACGACCCCTCCAAGTACGGTTCGGTGATCTACCGGGACCTCAAGCAGAAGGGTTTCGAGGTATACCCGGTGAACCCGAATCGAGACACCGTAGATGGTGATCCGGCCTACAGGAATCTGGAGTCGCTACCCGTGGATCCGACGATCGTGAACATCGTTGTTCCGCCTCAGGCCACCCTGGCGGTTCTAAAAAAAGCCGAAGAACTGGGTCATAAGAACGTCTGGGTTCAACCGGGAGCTGAAAGCCCCGAGGTCATGGCCTATCTCACCGAGCGTGACTTCAACTACCTGGCCAATTCCTGCATCATGGTGCAGAGCAGGGTGCGCGCCGGCGCATGACCAATCCGGTAGCGCTGGCGACGAACATCTGGGGGGATGGTTCACGCCGGGCGCTGCTACTCCACGGCCTTACTTCGGCGGGGACGACCTGGTGGCGCACCGGAGAGGATCTAGCCCGACGCGGCTTCACGGTTGTTGCACCGGACCTGCGTGCTCACGGGCGCAGCCCGGGCGGAGAATCGGTGTCGATCGAGGCATATAGAGATGATGTGTTGCTTCTGGGCGGCGCATGGGATGTGCTGATCGGGCACTCTCTCGGTGGGGCGATCGCGGCGGCTGCGATCACAGCCCGTCCCGACTTCGCGGCCAGAGTCCTTCTGGAAGATCCGGCGATCGATTCGGAGGTCACGGCGAGTTTTGTCGCCGCGTCGCCCGAGCCGACCGCCAACCCAACTGTCGCGGCGGTGGCCGCGGAGCACCCGAATTGGCACCCACGTGATGTCGAATACAAGGTGGAAGCCCTTCTCGCCAGCGGGCCACGAATCACCGAACGGACCCTGACCGATGCCACTCCGTGGGATGTGTGGCCGGACGTACTCGCGGCGACGGTACCGACGCTGATCGTCGCAGCCGACCCCGAACTGGGATCTCTTGTGTCGGTGGAGAAAGAGGCTGAGGTGGGCCGCACTGCCGTGCAACTCGAGCGTATCCCCGGGGCGGGGCATTCGATTCACCGTGATGCGTTCGACAAGTTCATTGACGCCGTTCATCGGTTCCTGGAGTTGTAGTGCAGCCGACCAGAGATCAGAACACGTTTGACGGACTTGGTCCCGATGACCTTCGCAGCCTGTTGGATGGAATCCCCGGTGTCGGTGGATTCGAGGTCGACCTTCGTGATGACGGATCTCCCCGGCTCCGGGTCCGACTCGACGGCTCGCAGCCGAGTAGCGAGGTCGGCGACGAGATCCGGCGGCGGATCGCGGACTCCCGAACTCCGCCAGGCCAGCCAATTGGTCGGCGAACCGGCCTCGGTCGTGGCCTTTCCGACATTCTCGCTTCCGATGCGGTGGCACCGGCACCGATGCATGTGCAACAACCACATCCGGAACCGAAGCCCGTGCTCATGATGGTCGCGGTGGAAGAGACGGTCGGTGGCATCTCTGTGCGGGCCTCCGACTCGGGCGGAGGGGTTGCGTTCTCGCCGGTTGAGGATCCCCGCTCGCTGAACCAGGCGGTTGTCTCGGCTGTTGGGCGGCTGCGGCAGCAGCGCCCCCTGCCTCGCCTGTCCGGAGTCGAAATACGGGACGTGAATGGTTCGCCGGTACTCACGGTGGTCTTGACTCTCGCTGATGGGCAACAGGTCGTGGGCTCTGCGCTCGTCGACGCCGGCATGCCATTCACACTTGGTGTTGCCGTGTGGGAAGCACTCGATTCGACTCCGTGATCTGGCAGACTCGGAGCTATGGATATCGCCTGCCCGGAATGTGGAGAGACGGACAAGCTCCTCGGCACGCGTCGCGGAGCGTCGATACGCCTGACCTTGTGAGACCTGCGGCAACAGGTGGAATCGCAACTTGACTCCGACCTGTGAGCGGTGTGGCAGTACCGATATGCAGCAGGTGCCACTTGCCATTCTCGAGAAGGGGAGGGGAACGCAGCTATCGGTGGTAGGTACCCGGCCGATACATCTCTGCTCGGATTGCGATGCCGAGACGCTGCGCTCCTACCACCAGAATCGGCCCAACCCCCTCATGCCACCGGACATCCCAACGGCGGGTCTATAGCCAACGAGCCGTGGTTCAGTCGGCGGGGTCGCGGGCCGATAGTCCCAGCATGGGTCAGGACCGAATCAGAGATCTGTTTCACGCCGAGTATCGCACGCTGTTCCGTGGACGCGGGATGGAGCGTGTAGCCGATCTGCAGCGTCTGATCGGCTATCTCATCGGCTGGTGGGCAGTGGCTTCCTGGTTGCGGCTAGACGATCGGCGCACTGCGGCCCTCGGAACCCTGGTGCTCGTTGCGGTCGCCCTCTCCGCGGGTCGGCTAGTCGAGCGGTCCTATCAGCTCCGCTATCAAGCTGCCGTCGTTGACCTTGCGATCGCACCGCTGATCGCAGGCGTTGCCAGCAACTCGGTTCCGGTGGTGGTCGCGACGACTCTCGCTGTGGCGATCGCCCTGCTGGCGATGTTCGAACGCCGCGCCCTCCTCACCGGCGTCGCGGCAGTCATCAGCCTGGCAATCGCGCTGGGGGTGATGGCTCATCTCAACGACGTCGAGCCTGTGGTGGCCGCCTCAGATACACGGGGTTGGCAGTCGATTGTTGCGATAACGCTGATTGGGCTCACGCTCGTGTTCGCCTCGATGTCGCTCTGGTGGCAGGCGCAGTTCCAGTTGAGCGAGAGCAAGGCCGATCTGATGGCCGTTCTGCACGCCACTCCCGTCGTCGTAGGCAGGGTGGATGTGAGCGGCACCGTGAGGTACGTCGCCGGCGACACTCGCGACGTCATCGAGCCGGCTCTTTTGGGCGGGAGACTCCCACCCGAACTTCTTGATGCGGTGCTCACCGCCGACGACACGAAGGAGGTCGAACTGTCGGGTCGTACGTTCTCGGTCGCCTCGATCGTCCAACCCAACGGCGACCACGTCTTCACTGCCTATGACATCTCGGAGATCGCGGGAAGCAAGCGAGAGCTGGAGGTCCTGATCCGATCCAAGGATGAACTTGTCGCATCGATCAGCCACGAACTGCGCACACCGCTCACCAGTGTGCTGGGGTTCGCCCTCGAGCTGCGGGATCGGCTGGCCCTCGATGATGAGCACGATGAACTGGTTGGTCTTCTCGCCAGCGAGAGCGAGGAGATGGCCTCGATCATCGAGGATCTGCTGGTTGCGGCGCGCGCCGACCTCGGAACTCTGGCAATACGCCGCGAGGGCGTCGATCTGGCGGATATTGCCGAGTGGTCGGCAGACGCGCTGACGGCGGTGCAGCCTGCGGTCGAGGCTGGAGCTGCGCTGGTGGAGGCTGATCCCATTCGTCTCCGCCAGATCATTCGGAACCTACTGACGAACGCGGCTCGGTACGGCGGCCCGGAAGTGGTCGTGCGGTCGGGCGTCACCGGGGCTACAGCGTTCGTAGAGGTAGCGGACGTCGGGGCACGCATTGACCTGGCGCGAGCACAGTCCATCTTCGAGCCCTACGTGAGTACCGGTGTCACGTCGAGCCAGCCGAACGCCATCGGCCTCGGTCTTCCCGTTTCGCGGGAGCTGGCACGTCTCATGGGCGGCAAGCTCGAGTACCGCCATAGCGACGGCTGGAATGTATTCAGGCTCGAGCTTCCAGTTGCAAATACGGCCGTCCAGCGAATCGCGGGCTAGGTCTAGGACGATCTTCCGGCCGGCTCGAATCTGCCCGAACCAGCGAACGCCCTGCGACCTTGGGCACCTAGTCAGTTTGTTATCAACTGGTCCACAGGAGCGTGATCGTCGGTGAGGATCGCGGCATCACCGATGAAGGTGGCGACTGCCGATCCGGCAACGGGAACTGCGGAGCTGTCTCGACCAGAGAGTGCGGTTTCCAGGTCGGCAAGATCGATGGGCTGTTGCGATGCTACGACGACGAAGTTGCCGCCCTGCTCGCCAGCCAGGTAGGAAGGGGGTGCGATTACGACCACGTGCTCGAACACGCTGGCAAGAGTCGCAGTCTGCGCCCTGGCGAAGCTGAGCGGGGGATAGTCGATCAGGTTGAGAACGTAGAAGCCATCGGGTCGCAGGCGGGCGGCGAACTCCTCAGCAAACTCTCGGGTGGTCAGATGCCAGGGAACGGCAGGGCCGCCGAACGCATCGCCGATAACAACGTCGTAGCTTCGCTCGCTTGTCCCGCGAAGAGTGATGCGGGCGTCGCCCGTGCGGATGTCGAGTGAGTCAGGATCGAGGCCGAGATGATCAACTGCGATGTCGACGATCGCGGCATCCAGCTCGAGGACGGTGTTGGTTCCGCCGGGATGGGTCGCTGCCACGTACCGGGGGAAGGTAAACCCGCCGCCGCCGATCGATAGCGCGTCGGCCGCTCCTTCCGGCAGCTGGGAGTCGAGCACTGCCGCAAAGATCTGGGCGTAGCGGAACTCGAGGTAGGTGGGATCCTCTAAATCGACATACGAGTGCCGCAGCGTGTCGAGCCGGAGCAGACGGCCCGAGGGGCGATCCTCATCGATGTCGACATTGACGCAGTAGTAGGCAGTCTCGTACTCACACGTTGTCGGGGTAGCCAATGCGGCCGTTGATCCGACGGCCGCCAGACCGATGGCGGTAGCGACCAGGCCGGCGGTCGCTGTGTTGGCCTTGACCGCTGTTGCGACGCCGGCAATCAGCAGAATAATTCCGAGGATGATGGTGATGGTTCGACTGGGCCATGCGGCAACCAGGACGAAACCGGCAAGGAATGTCCCGAAGATTGCGCCTGCCGTCCCGATTGCAGAGAGTCGACCCACAACGGTGCCGGTCTCATCGAGAGTGTCGAGCCGGAGCTTGGTGACCGTCGGAGTGACTGCGGAGAGGACTGCGGCAGGAGCGAAGAAGCTGACTGCAGCGAGGAACACGATGTCCACCGGTTCGGCATTCACAGAAGGGCCGACGAGGGTGACCATCGGGTAGGTGAGCAGAGCCAGAATCCCACCGATGATGAGGACGGGAGGCAGCACCCGTCGCGGGGGATAGCGGTCGGCCAATCTGCCGCCGAGCCATGCTCCGATCGAGATGCCGGCGAGGACGGTGCCGATGATCCCCGTCCAAGTCTCCAGGGTTACCCCAACGTACGGGGCCATCATCCGCCCGGCGAGAATCTCCAGCACGAGAACGGCGGCAGAAGTGAAGAAGACGAGGCTGCGGGCAGCGAGCTTGGACATAGTCGGCGAGTATTGCATACATCCCCGGCTCCAGATGCCTTGCTGCATGGCCGACAGTTTCAGTTAGAGTTGCGAAGCCCTGAGGGCGTTTAGCTCAGTTGGCTAGAGCGCCTCCCTTACAAGGAGGAGGTCACTGGTTCGAGTCCGGTAACGCCCACCCCGTCAGAGCCAACGTTACGTTGGCTCGCGTTCTGTCCGTTCCGGCGTATCTGATGCCGATATCTCGGCATCACGTCCGCCAGAACGCTGGCTTGCTACCAACGTCGGTTCAATCTCGCCCTAGCTGGTGATGCTCGATCGTCGTTCAGCGGTCCTGGCCATTCGATACACCATGAGCCGCCAGATCGGAGCGTGGAATGGCAGGAGCAGCCACCAGTAGAGACGGCCGAGCAATCCTCGCGGGACAAACCATGCCGTTTGCGTGAGGGAGGAGCCCCCGGCAGCCGGCTCCGCGACCCATTCGAGCCAGGCGGTACCTGGAACCTTCATTTCGGCCTGGAGGAGAAGGCGTCCGAGATGGGGCTCGATGTCGGCGACCCGGAAGAAGTCGAGTGATTCACCGTGGCGCAACTCCTCGGGATGACGGCGCCCACGTCTCAACCCGACACCGCCCAAGACCTGGTCGATCCATCCGCGCACTCTCCACGCCCAATTCATGGCGTAGTAGCCCACGTCGCCACCGATCCGGGTGACTGCCCAGAAGAGATCCTCGGGTCGAGCAGACGAACTTGCGACTCGCCGATCGGTTTGGATCAATGCTCCCGACCATATCGGGTCCCCCGGGAGCGGTGCCCCCGGTGCCGTCAGCGCATCGGACCATCTCGTCTCGACCTCGGAATGCGATACGGAATAGAGCGCACGTTGCAGGGCCTCTCGGTACGGAGTGAGCGTACCCGGCTCGAATCCTGGCGGCGATGGTCGCCGAACGACCACGGAATTCAACACGCTCTCGATGAGCGGGCGGGCCACATTCACCGGTAGCGGTGTCACGAGGCCAATGAGAGGAGCCGAGAGCCGGGCGCTGAAGACGGGAAGGCGAATGATGATGCGTTTGCGGAGCCCGGCCACGTCAGCGTAGATGCGCATCATGTCGCCATAGGTGAGGATCTCGGGGCCGCCGATGTCGTAGATCTTGCTTGCCGAGTCCTCCTCGTCCAGCATCGAGACGAGTATCTGCAGGACATCACGGATTGCGATGGGCTGACAGTCGGTCTTGACCCACCGCGGGGTCATCATGATGGGCAGGACCTCGGTCAGGTGGCGGATCATCTCGAACGACATGGACCCGGAGCCGATGATCACGGCGGCTCGAAGCTCCGTCACCGGCGTCCTGCCCGACGCGAGGATTCGCCCAACCTCCTGGCGGCTGGCGAGATGCTCGGAGAGTGCGTCCTCTTCCGCGCCGAGACCTCCGAGATAGATGATCCGTTGCAGACCGGCGCGATCGGCTGCATCGCGGAAGTTGACGGCAGCCTGCCGTCCTTCCTCGGCAAACCGCTTTGGGGAACCCTTCATGGCATGAATCAGGAAGAAGGAAGCATCACAACCCTGCATCGCAATGTCGAGGCTGGCAGGATCCAGGGCGTCAGCGGCAACGACTTCGACCTGATCCCGCCAGGGGTCGAGCGTCAGTGATTCCCACTCGCGGGTCATGCAGCGAACTTCGTGTCCCCGGCTGAGCAAACGGGGGACCAGACGTCCTCCGATGTAACCGGTAGCACCTGTGACAAGGACTTTCATGCGTTGAACCTACTCGGTGCAGATCGTCGGTGACGGATGGTTTCCGGTTGTGGCTGGCGTTCCGCGGGTTGACCCCCCACGTTTGGCCCTGGCGTCATCTCAGGATCAATTGTGCGATCGCCGCTCGAACTCGGAATAGCTGAGGGATCGCGCCGTGAACACTTGCAGCGGATTTCCCGAGCTCTCGACGTCGGCGAGGAGGTGAGCGCGAACGTTCAGATTCGCGGCTGGTAGGTTCGTACGATGAGTAGTAGGAAGCCCACGCGCAAATCCGCAGACCCGGCGAAGGTTGACTCCTCGCCGCGGCTATTGGCAGGCGGCAACCCGCAGATCCCGAAGGGGTACGGTGACGGCCCGGTCCAGAGCTACATCGCAGCGATGCCGGGATGGAAGCGTGGCCTGGGCGAGTTACTCGATGAATTGATCGTGCGCACGGTTCCGGACGTGTACAAGGCCGTCAAGTGGAATCAGCCGTTCTACGGGTTCGAGGGTGAAGGGTGGTTCGTCGCGTTCCGGTGCTTCACCAAGTATGTCCAGTTGACCTTCTTCCGGGGATCGTCGCTCGACCCGACGCCTCCCAAGGGTTCCAAACATCCCGAGGTTCGCTACTTCGACATTTACGAGGACGACGAAATCGACGAGGAGAGACTCACGTCCTGGGTCCACCAGGCGAGCAGCTTGCCCGGAGAGCGGCTGTGAATCTCGCCGACCCGCTGGCGAACGGATGCTTACGGCGCCGCTAGTCGAGCAATCCGTTTGCCGTCGTCAGCCGGCGAAATTCAGCGATGTCATCGGCATGGTCGAAGCTACGGCTCCGGCCATCGTCGAGAGCCGAGAGGTGGGCAGCTTCCACAAAGACCTGGGCGCTCAGCACGTCGTTCTGCGTGACCCGGAACGGTTCTCCACGCTCGATCGCATCTCGGAAGCCCTGGTGGGCTCGTTGATACGCCGTGTGGAATCTGGGTTGGAATTCGGCGTAGTCGCCATCGAGATAGGTCATGTCGAAGGTTTGCGATGCGTCATGAAGTTCACCGGCGGATGTCCAGAGTTCGACGGGGATCGGGCCCGGGTAGCCGGCGAAGCGGCCGACGTGGATGGTGCCTTCCGTGCCGATGATGTACGTCTCATTGTTGTACCCCGAAGCGTGCGTTCGGCTCAGGTCGAGACGCCCGATGGTGCCGCCCTTGGTGGTGAACCCGACGAAGGCAGTGTTGCCCCCCTCGTCGACGGGGCTGTCGTATTGCTTGGCGTCGAACATGCGGGCCCAGACCTGCTCCGGGTATTCGCCGAGGAGCCAGAGGGCCTCGTCGGCAACGTGGATACCCATGTCGATGATGAGACCGCGGCTCGTGTACGTCGGCGGGGGAGGGAACTGATCGCGCAGAATCGAGCGGATCTCACGAACGGGTCCGATCAAACCTCGGTCCAGCAAACCCTTGGCATGCAGTAGCGCCTCATCGAAGCGTCGCTGCAAACCGATCTGGATGAGGGTGCGATCCGTCCCGACCTTCTCCACGAACTCAAAAGCCTCAGCGAGGTCTGAGGTGAGCGGCTTCTCGAGGTAGACGGGAATACCGGCCTCCACGAACGGCTCTGCATCACGCGCGTGGTCCTTCGTGTGCGAGGAGATGATGACGGCATCGAGCTCGGTCGCTGCGATCATCTGCCGAGGGTCGGTGAACGTCGGGATATCCGGCTGACCGAGTATGTCTGCAGCTTGCTGGGCTGCGGCGGGGACTTCGTCGCCGACCGCAACGATCGAGTGTCCCTGGTCCTTGACGATCTGCCCGTGCACCCTGCCGATGCGCCCAACGCCGTAGAGGCCGTACCGGAATGCCTTTGTCATTGGAACGTTCCTTTCCAGTCCCTCATTGCAGATTCCGTGATGCTACTAGCGGCGACTGAGTCCGGATCGGTAGGGCGCGGAGGTGCCCGGCCGCCGGGGCCGGGCACCTCGTTGTCTATTCGGTTTGCTCTGTCGGGGCGTTACAGCTCGTTCACCCGATCGGTGCTCGGAGGAGCAACCGGACTGTTTGCGGTGAAGTAAGCGATCAGAGCGTCGAGGTCGTTATCCCCGCCCTTCCGCAGCGTCGTGATAGTTCCGAACGTGTCGAAGTTGTCCCCGCCATCGGCAAGGAAGCTGTTCACCGTGACTTCGTACGTTCCGGTCGGGCTCAACGGCGAGCCGTTGAGCATGACGTTGCTGATCGTCACCGACGTACAGTCGCCCGTCCCTCCGGTGTCGAAGGTGGTGGCCAGATCGTACGTAAAGCCATCAGATACACCAAGGTGTAGGAACGGTCGACTCGAGCCGGCCGGCTGGCACTGCTCCTCGAGCACGGAGATGATCTCCGCCCCGGTCATCTCATATGTGACCAGAGTGTTGCCAAACGGCTGGAACGTGAACGCCTCGCCGTAGGTGACAACGCCGTCACCCTCGGCGCCCGATGCCGTGAACAGAAGGTCCGACCGCAGGCCGCCCGGGTTCATGAATGCAACTTCTGCGCCGTACAGAGTCGTCGCGAACAGTTGGGCATCTGCAACCAGGTTTCCTGCTGCCGACTCGACGCCACGGTCCGATCCTCCGGTCCCGCCACGGTTGATGTCCGCGGTAATGGTTCCGATTGGGTCATTGGCGAAGGCGTCGAACAGCGGCTGCCACCTAGCGATGATCGCCGTCATCACCGGGTCGGGATCCAACACATCGCTGAGAACAGCATGATTGACGGACGTGCTCGCATCGCGCAACACATCATCGGTTCGGGGATCGATGACCAGGTTCAGCTCCGAGACCACGCGACCGTACGAGTAGGCGCTGGTGACGATGCGGGGCTGCCCCGCCGAGTCGTCGAGCCTGCAGTTGTACGGCAGATGAGTGTGTCCCGTGATCAACACGTCGATCTCCGGATCGAGTGCGTCATTGATCGCGACAATCGGGCCCGAGATGCCGACGCAGGCATCAACGTCACCTGGTGGCGGTGTCTGGGACCCACCCTCGTGCAAGAGGACGACGATGGCCTCGACGCCCTGGTCCTTGAGGATTGGAACGAGAGCGTTTGCGGTCTCAGCCTCGTCGAGGAAGTCCCAGCCGACGATACCGGCAGCAGCAACCAGAGTATCGGTCGCCTCGAGGGTCATCCCGATGAAGCCAACCTTGGCGCTGTCAACTTCCGTGATCCAATACGGAGGCAGCACCGTCTCGTCGCTGGTGTTTACAACATTGGCGGCCAACCACGGGAAATCAGCACCTGGATACGGTTCGCCCGGGAAGTAGCAGCCGTCGACGGGATGGCATCCGCCGTTCTGCATACGGAGCAGCTCGGTGACGCCCTCGTCGAACTCGTGGTTACCAACGCTCGACACGTCGAGACCCATCGCGTTGAGCGATTCAACAGACGGTTCATCGTGAAAGAGCCCGGAGAACGCAGGCGAGCCACCGATGAGGTCACCGGCTGCAACGGTCAAGCTGTTGTCGTTGCCGGCCCGCAGCTCGGTGAGCTTGGTCGACAAGTACTCGGAGCCGCCGGCAAGTTCGCCGTCGACCCGTACGCCAAAGCTCGATTCGAGATGGCCGTGATAGTCGTTGAAGGCAAGAACCTGAAGCTCAATGTCGGTCAGGCCTCTATGCAGGAACGCCGCCATTTGGCCGCGGGTAACGGGGTCGTCCGGGCAATACATGTCGTTGTCCGGGGGATTACATCCGAGGGTGACTCCGAGGGTGCCGATCCGATCGATATCGTCTTCGAAGATCGAATCGTCGTCGTCGGTGAACAGGTCGGCTCCTGCCCCGGTCTCGAGCCCGAGCGCTCGGCTCATGAACGCCGCCATTTGGCCGCGGGTGACCAAGTCATCCGGACAGAAGTTGTCATTGTCAGGGGGATTGCATCCGGCCGTAATCGCCGCCGTGCCGATCTTGTCTATGTGGTCTTCGAAGATCGATCCATCGTCGTCGGTGAATAGGTCGGCGCCCACCCCGTCGGTGAGACCTAGAGAGCGGCTCACGAAGGCGGCCATCTGGCCCCGGGTCACCGGATCATCGGGGCAGTACTGGTCGTTCGTCGGTGGATTACAACCGAACGCGTAGCCGTTTATGGCCATCCACTCGATGTCCTTTTCGAATATCGAGTCGTTGTCGTCGGTGAATGCGCCATCGTCTGCGGTGACGGCGACCGGTGACATTGCCACGATCGTCAACGCCACAACAGACGCAATAGTCAGAAACCGGCGATGTATTCGGTATCTGTGATTCTTCAAGAGGGGGTCTCCCTTCAGTCCTCTTCTGTCCGTTCAAATGCCGATCCGGCGGTGCGTCAGGCCCAACGCCGGGCGGCATACCCAACTTCTCCCGTACTTTCGAACCTACACGTGACGACGCGCTGCTGCATCGGAAACAGACGTTTGTGTTTCCCGCTCTTCGGACGGGCGCGGGACCCGCGGAGCCGTCGGTCAGGGGGTCTCTTGGTCGACCAATCTGATGGCCAGGCCGCTGGGCACCTTGGGGGAAAACCATGTTGACTTGGCGGGCATGACCTCGCCGGAATCGGCGACTGACATGACGTCTTCGAGCACGGGCGGGTGCGGGAGGAACCAGACATCTGAGCTCGTGTCTTCTTCGAGGACTCGGCCGAGATCGGGCACGAACGACAGTCGGACGTCCTCCCGCGGATTGGTAATGCCGAGGATTGGGCCGAGGATGAGCTCTTGGAGCAGTTTCACGTCGAGTGACTGATATCGATCGTCGGGGATACGGTTCGGATCGATGCGGATGCGAAAGTATCGATCCCCGAGCTTTGCCCCCAGCTCGAAGCGGCTTGTCGGTCGAGTGCCCCCAACAGGCACCTCGGCTAGCTGGTGCTCGTCGTCAAGGCGCTTGAGCAGAGCGGTGATATCCAGCGATGGATCTACGACTGCTCGTGCAAACGATCTGAGCTGGAGCTGGCCGGTGTCGAATATACCGGCGGGAAGGCTGGCACCGGTGCGGCTTTCTTCCCGGGCGACGAGGGACGCGGCGGCGAGTCGGTGATGGCCATCTGTTACGTAGAGGTCGTCTCCGAAGTCACGGCAAAGGGTCTCGGCTTCGTCTCCGGGGACGACCCAGAGTTGATGGGAGCTCCCGTCGGCGGTCTGGAACTCAGTATCGGGTTCCCGCGCTGTGTGCTTGCTGATGAGGTCTCCGATGGCTGCGTCGGGGCGATGCGCCAGGGTGATCGGATTCCCGAAGACACGTGTGGTGCGAACGTAGCGGGCCATCCTCCGTCTGGTTTCATCGACAGTGCGCTCGTGTCGCTTCACGACGCCGCGGTCATACGCATCGAGGGACACGTTGGCGATGATGCCGGTTGCTACGTGGTCGGCCGACTTCTGCCGGTAGACCAGTACGGTCGACTCAACCGTCTCGAGCGCCCTCCGACGTTCAGCGTCGGTGAGCCATTGCCGCGCTGCGTCATAGGTGGCGCGGGCTCCCCGTCCGGCGGAACGACGAAAAACAAGCGGGTCTTTGCGGGTGGTCCTGCGATATCCCGGCGGGAGTAGAGCCCGGGTTGGCTCGGCAACGCGATGCCCGAAAGAGGACGTGGGCAAATAACCGGAGAAGGGTCGCAGGAGTGAAGGCACGGCCCCATGATGACAGATCTGCCCCCGGCTCGACGAGATCGCTCGGTTATGTTGGGCATCGTCGCAGCTCGGGACCTCGCGTCATTCTGGAGTATCGCTCTCAACAAATCGGAATGGGGATGGTCGGGGGTGGGTTGTTCGAGACGATGAGAGGATCAACAGCGGTTCGAATAGTCGTGGTGGCGCTTGCTGCCTCGCTGGCCATGTCCGCCTGTACCGGGTCGCCTGCACCGACTACAACCAGCGCCCCGACGACAACCGTCGACCCGGCTGCGGCACAACTCGAGTCCGACACCCAGCTGATCCACGACCTCTGGTGGGGCCAGACTCTTGCCTTTCACGCGGGCTTTGACGAGGGGATCGGCTACTGGGTGGACAACACCTACCCCCAGCTGGGCTGCACCTACGGCGACTATCTCGGGAGCTGGTTCCCCGAAGGTCCGGTCGACGGCTATGCGGTCGAGCATGTCGCCAACGGTCCGACGATCAGGCGAGATGATGAGTGGGTCATTCCCGGGGGACGACTCAAAGGTCAGGTTCCCGAGGGCCGAATCTATGTGATGAAGGTGACGGTGACGACGTTGGATCCCCGAATCGCGCCAGCGCCTCCCGCGGTGCGAGACCTCCACGCCACGATCCTCGAAGGCAAGGCCTACTTCTTCAAGGGCTGCTCGTCTGCGTAGGTCGGCGGTTACGCCCCGAGCATCGTTGTGATCAGAAACCCGGCCAGGGCAGCGAGTCCGACAAGCCCACCCGATCGGTGGAGTGCTTCCGGCATCATGGTCTGAGTAATGACCGTGAGCATCGCGCCGGACGCTAAACCCTCCACGACAGAGAAGGTATCAACAGGCGCCTTCTGGAACAGCACGCTTCCGATGGCTGCGCCCACTCCCGTGACCAGAATGACTGATCCCCAAAGAAGAGCGATGCTGCGCCAGGAGAACTCCTGTTCACGCATTCCCACACTGCTGGAGAGGGCTTCTGGGTAGTTCGAGAGGAAGATGCCGGCCACAAATGAGAGGCGAAGGGCATCGGCGGTTCCCCCAATGACGAGAGACTCCGGGACGCCATCGAGGAGCAATCCGAGCCATATGGCCAGAGGAGCGCCCTGCATCACCGTCGCCGTGACCGCAGGGGCGAGGCGGCCTCGACGAATTTCACCATGCATACGGCGGCGGGCGTGCGACACTTGTTCGGCGTCGAGGCCGTGGTCCCGTTGCAGGTAACGGCCGATGCGAGGGCTGGCGATGAAGTCGGCAACGGCTTTCCTGATGGCGGGTTGGCTCGCAGCGAGTTCCTCGAAATGGGATCGCGGCAGAACCCAGGCCTCGCTCGGGCTCTGGGCGATCGCGGTTGCGGTGTGTCTCATCCCGGTTATGAACGAGTGCAGCCCAAACTCCTCCCCTTCGTGAAGCAGAATGGTCACGTCCGATTCGCCGCCGGCATCCACGAGTGCCACGTCGCCGTCCACCAGGAGGTACATACGATCGGAGGCCTCGCCGGGTCGGAAGTAGACATAGCCGGCATCGTGATCTTCACGAAACATCAAGTCGGCCACCTGGGCCAGCAGTGGTGAGCGCAGCTCTCTAAACACACCGACGTCGGCGAGATGATCGATGAGACGCTGGGCGGGGGCTGCGACTTCGGCCGGGAGCAGCTTGGGGAGGCTCTCGATCCCGTCAGCCTCGATCCGCGCTACCCAAGCATCGACATCGTCCCGGCTCAGTTCTGGATGATGTGTGCAAACCGTTGCGATCAACTCTTCGCTGCAGGCCTTGGCGAGGAGTCGATCGGCGAAACCGGGGCATGTCCCGAGGACGCTGCGAAGCCGGCCCCGACTGAGTCGAAGCACCTCGCTGTCGCGACTGGCCGTCGCCGACGAGCTATGCAAGGTTCCGCTGACAAAGGCCAGGTAGCCGAATGCCTGATGCGGTCGCAGTTGGCTCACTCCGTCGCGCGTTGCCAGGGCGATCTCGCCGTCAGCCAACACGTTGATGTGCTCGCAGGGATCACCTTGGCGATAGAGCTGCTCACCGGCCTCCAGCCGCTCGGGGCGAAACGAACGGGCAATCTCATCGAGCTCTCGGTCGGGCAGCCCGTCGAAGAAGTCGATCCGTTCCAGGTCGCCCAGGATCTCGCGGACTCGGCGTTGCTCGCGGTCGCGGAGAAACGTGAGCGACGTCGATGCCTTGCGCAGGAACCCACCGCGTGCATTGACCGTTCGGTTGAGTACCTCGAATGCCAATCCGCCGCCTACGGCGCCGATAGCCAGCCAGCCAAATCCATCGTGCTCGACCGATGGGGCGATTATGTCGATCGTGACCGCCGAAAGCAGGGCCCCGGCTCCGAATGCGGTAAGCAGACCGAGGACGAAGTTCGTCGGTTTCCAGAATCGAGCGGTGAGCGAACCTAGCCCCAGCGACGACGCTGAGACGACTCCGAGTAAGAACGCACCGACAACTTCACCCACCCCGCCATGCTCGCACACTTCGACCGGAGGAGGGCAGATGGCTTGTTCGCCCTGGCCGGAGTCAAGCCTTGACATATGAGTGAATAATCATTCAGAATAGACGAACGTTCAGTCACGCATTGGAGTAGCGACATGGGTTGGAACGCAGCGGATATTCCTGAGCTCACCGGAAAGGTGGCCGTTGTCACGGGGGCAAACGGCGGACTCGGACTTGAATCCTCTAAGGCATTAGCGGCCAAGGGCGCCCATGTGGTGATGGCGGCTCGCGACCAGGAGAAGGCGAATGCCGCCCGAGACGGCATCATGGCCGCACATGCCGCAGCGTCTCTGGAGATCGTCGAACTCGATCTGGCGTCGTTTGAGAGCATCCGGGCTGCGGCCAAGCGGATCGTTGAATCGCATCCCAAGATCGATATCCTCATCAACAACGCCGGGCTCATGGCGATGCCGGAGCGGCGCACCGCCGACGGCTACGAGATGCAATTCGGTGTCAACCATCTCGGGCACTGGCTCTTCACTTCGGGTCTGATGAAGTCGATCGTGGCGGCAGACGCCGCCAGGATTGTCACCGTAACCAGCACCGCGCACCACATGGGTCGCCGGGTGGATCCGGCCAACGTCAATCTCGAAGGCAATTACTCGCCGTGGGGGGCATACGGGCGAGCGAAGCTCGCCAACTTCCACTTCGGGCTCGGCCTGCAGCGGGAGTTCGACAAGCACGGTCTTGCGGCGCAGAGCCTGATTGCACATCCCGGGTTGTCTCACACCAACCTGCAGGTGCACACGGTCGAGGAGGGTGGTGGTGGCTGGTCGGCGCCGTTCTGGGCCTGGATGGCCGCCAGGACGGGCATGTCGGCGGCCGACGGTGCTCTTTCCCAGCTTCGGGCCGCAACCGATCCCAAGGCAAAGGGCGGAGAGTTCTATGGGCCCCGCTGGGTCAACAACGGAGCGCCGATGCGCAAGCCGATCCTTCGACCCGGGATCGACTCGGGGATCGAGAGCCTCTGGCTCGTGTCTGAACGCGAGACAGGCGTCGACATCGGACTCGCATCTGCCGCGGAGGCCGAATGACGCCCGCCGTCGATCGGCCGGCACTGATCCGCAGGGCTTTGCGCAATCTGGTGGCGGACAGGGGCTTCCACGGAGCCTCGATGGGTGCGGTTGCCAAGTCCGCCGGAGTAGCGACCGGAACTGCGTACGTCCACTACGAGTCGAAAGAGGAACTGGTCTATGCGACGTATCTGGAGCTGAAGGCAGAGTTGAGCGCTGCCGTCATGGCGGATTTCGATGAGAGCGCGGAGCCGACTGTGTCATGGCGCCGTATTCTCACGGCGGCGTATGGATATCTCGCCGAGGAACCGGAACGCGCCCGGTTCCTCACCCAGCTCGAGGAGTCCCCGTACTACGAGGAGGCACATTCCAGGTTGGTGGCGACGGGAGACCCTCTGTTGGCTGCGGCCGAGTCGCCGGCGTTCGCAGATCTCGTCGTCCCGCTGCCTTCTGAAGTGATCTATGCGCTTTCGTTTGGTGTGGCAGTGAGGCTCGTCGCCGCGGGTGTCCAGTTGCAGCCGGACGAGGTCGGCCTCCTCGTCGACGCGACATGGCGAGCTGTGACGAAGCCGGGTTAGTCGGCAGGCGTGGATCGAGCACGATTAGCCGACCACGTCGACCAGTCGGCCGTGGCGGCGGTAGGAGAGAGCGGTCTCGCTTCCTGGCGGACCACATATATCCGGTTCACGCCCGGAGTGCCGCGACAATCTCATCGGCCCACGCGTCGATGGCCTCCCAGTCGCGGAAATCGCCGGCTGGCATCTCAGCCTTCGCCTTCGGCATCAGACTCATGAACTTCTCGGCAAGCCCGATGGCTGCTACGTCCGGGTCCCATGCCCCAAAGAAGACCTTGGTCCCGAGCGGTTGAAGGTTCTCCAGTTCGGTGAAGTCCTTGGGGCGCATCGCTTCAAAGATATCCTGTCCCTTCTCGTCAACGAGATCGGTTCCAGTCGGTCCGCTGCTGAATAGCCATAGCGGTTTGGCGGCAAGCACGCGGGCATGACGGTTAGCGAAGCGGCGCGCCGGCTTCAGCCACCGGTACATGTAGGCCGCGGATCCGAGGACGACCGCCTCGTATTGGTCGACATCTGAGACTTCCGATACGTCTTGGGCGACGGCTTCGATGGATCCCGCGGTCAGGCGGGTAGCGATGCGTACGGCAATGCCGGCCGTCGCGCCATGCCGGCTGGCATATGCAACAAGGACTTTCATGGCCCGCTCCGGAGTGCGTCTTTGGCGTACACCTTGAACATACGATGACGTCGGCCGGAGCAGTAGTGCCCAATGTCCCCACCTGACTACTCGAAGAAGCCGGCGATCGAGTTTGCCTCGGATTGGATGATCGCCGACGAAACCAGGTCCGTGGCTTCGGCCTGCAGCAGCGCGACCCACTCCGCGAGGACATCAGCGGCAGTCCCGCTTTCGAAGAGAGACGCCTTCAGCTCCGCGGTGGCGTCCACGTACATCTCGGCATATTGGGCATTGGCCAGGAAGCGCTCAACCAGGATGTTGGCAACTTCGAGACCCGAGTCAGGTCCGCCGATCAGCCCGCCTCCGGGCTCGGCGCGGTTGAGGCTGGTGTCCCGGCGGCCGGCTTCAGGAGGAGAGGGCGCACCGTTGGCTCCGTTCAGTACGCCGAACGCAAGATTGTGGTCCCAGGGGACGACGGTGAATCTGGCGGTTGTCGTGTCGTAGTACAGATACGAGTTGTTGCCCCGCCCGTCGATGTCGTCGGGATTGGAGATCAGATCCTGCATCGCCAGGTAGACGGCAAAGGCATCCGTGTCCAGCCGGGTGTCCAGTTCGCCGTAGAACGTCTCGTCATCGGCGTTGTTGATGAAGTCGAGGAAATCCGTGAGGTTGACGAGGTCCTCGTCCACACCCGCTTCCAGATCAAAGACTTCGTCATACGCGCTGGGATCGTCACCCCGATAGGAGTAGTCGCCGGTCGACTCAGCTTTGTAGAGAGATCCGGCACTTCCCAGCTCATCCGTCATCCATACCTCATCTGGGTGCTCCATGACCAGGCGGAGGACGGAGCTGCTTCCGTTGACGCTGAAGCTCGCGTAGGCACTGTCTTGTGACGCAAGGCCGGCAAGCTCGAGAAGATCGAGTGCAACTGCCTCATTCAGCGCCGTCGCGGAGTTGTTGGAACGCACGACAATGTCGGAGATTCCATTGTGGCTCTGGCCATCTATGTATTTGTCGAGCCGGATCAGCCAAGGCAGCGACTCGGGTTCCTCGGCATCACTGTTGCCGGATGGTCCGGGCCGAACGCCGGCTCCGGCTATGCCAAACAGGCTCGAGTTGCCCTTGAGTCGCATCCCGGCGCCGTAGTAGGTGATTCCGTCGATTGTGATAGTGGCCGTGATCCAGTCTTTGGATTGGTCGATCTCATACGCCGCGATGAGTTCGGCGTAATCGACCGGCTCGAATTCGACGGTGATCTCGTGGATGACATCAGAGGCGAGAAAGTTGGCGTCGGCGATGACGGCGTTGCGCGACGGCTGCTCGGCTACGTCGGCTTCTATGGCTCGGGCAGAACCGCAGGCACCGGCAGCGAGGCTGAGCAGTACGGCGGTGATGGCTGCCGGTCCGATTCCTCTGGGCATGTCAGTCTCCGTTGGTCGCCGGCAACATTGCACCAGCAACGTGTTGGAGATCACTGGGGGAATCCTGGGAACGGGCTGAGAGTCAGCGGCGGTTCGAATTGCGGATCGCTCGTCTGAGCTGGGAGAATCGCCAGCGGTTGGGCAGCTGCTTGCGGCCCAATGTTGCAGCAAGAACACGTACGCATTGTTGAGGAGAACACTGTGGCGCTGACGCTCATGAAGGGAGGTGGCGTCGCTTGCGCACATATCGATGTGCATGCGGCCTCCATCCCACCCGTGGATCTGGTTGATTCCCGATACAGTCCAGGTCCTCCGTGGCTGAGCTAGTCGTAGATCCGCCCGAGGTAGAGCAGTCGGGCGACGATAGGTTCCCGATCTGGGTCCGAGTTCTGTTTGTCGTTGGGCTGCTGTACGTATTCCTCGTCGGGATCAAGGCACTCGAGACTGGCATCAAGGAGTTCGGCTCCGATTTCACCGACTCGCTGTTCTCGTCGGTATCCAACCCGCTGGCCGGTCTGTTTGTTGGAACGCTGGCGACGGTGTTGGTCCAGTCGTCGTCCGTGACTACCGCCACCATTGTTGGCCTCGTCGGTGCCGGCTCTTTGCCGCTGGATCTGGCAGTCCCGATGATCATGGGCGCCAACATCGGGACCACAGTTACCAATACCCTGGCATCGCTTGGGTTCCTGCGGCGGACAAAGGAATTCCGACTGGCATTCGCCGGAGCAACGATGCACGACTTCTTCAATGTCTGCAACGTCGCGGTGATGTTGCCGTTGGAATTGGCCACCGGATTCCTAACCAAGATTTCGGAGTGGATGGCCGAATGGATGACTGACCTGGGATGGGGCGGATTTGGAGAGTCCGACTCACCGATCAAGAGCGCAGTCAAGGCGCCGGTCAAGCTAGTCGACGGACTGCTCGAGGATTTCGGGGCCAACTCCGATATAACCGGCATCGCAATACTCGCTTTCGGGCTCGCGATGGTCTTCTTTGCCCTCGCCTACGTCACCCGCAACATGAGGCTGGTGATGGCAGGCCGCATCGAGCGCTCGATCAACGCCGTGCTGATGAAAGGCGGAGGGTTCTCCGCGATCACCATCGGGATGGTGATGACGGTCATGGTGCAGTCGTCAAGCATCACGACCTCGGTGCTGGTGCCGATGATCGCCGCCGGGGTAGTGACATTGCGCAGCGCGTTTCCAATAACGCTTGGAGCCAACATTGGGACGACGATCACTGCGTTGCTCGCATCGCTGGCCACCGAAAGCCCCGCAGGGCTGGTCATCGGCCTCCACCACTTCTTATTCAACGCCGTAGGGGTTGCTTTTTGGTACTCGATACCGACGCTGCGGAACATTCCGCTGAACCTCGCCCAGCGCCTCGCTGCTCTCGCCGAAGTGCGCAAGTCAATAGTCATCGTATATGTCGTAGGGGCCTTCATCGTGGTCCCCATCATCGGCGTTCTAATACTCCAGTAGGGAGACACTCATGGTTATGGAATTCTTCAAAGGGGGAGCCGACAAGCCGCTCGAGGAGATCGAGTCGCTGATCGTTCAGATGCTCCAGGACAACCGGCACACCTTCGATCTGGCAATCAATGCGCTAATCGGAGGAACCGATGCCAAGTCGGTTGGCAAAGAGGTTCGCAAGAGCGACAAGAGGGTCAATCGCGCCGAGCGCGAGGTTCGGCGGCGCCTGATAGTTCACGCTGCGATCCAAGGCGAGCGGGTCGATCTGACCCGCGTGCTGATCGCCATGAGCGTCATCAAGGATGCCGAACGTGTTGGCGATCAGGCCAAGAACATCTGGGATCTAGCCGATGCAGGCATCGACTTCTCGACCGCCGACGACCTCAAGTGGCTCCAAGGGCTGCGCGACCAGACCTCGCGGTTCATCGCTGAGTGCTCGCGTATCTACCAGAGTCGCGATTCAGAAGCAGCTCACGCATTGATCCCCGAGATGGATGCGGTTCTCGACGAGTATGACGCTTGTGTGATAGGGCAACTCGATTCGGAGGATGGCGCCCGCGAAGCAGTGCCCCGCGCCCTCCTCTGTCGGTACTTGAAGAGGATTACCGGTCATCTGATGAACGTCATCACTTCGTTGGTCATGCCAATCGAGCGGCTTGACTACTACGACGAGAAGAAATCCGATCGAGAATCTGAGGCCGAGTAGCCTGGTACGGCGGAGGCCGAATCGTGCTTGAAGGTATCGATTGGGGAATACTGCTCTGGCTGCTAGCCGGCATTCTCTCGGCAGTCGGCGAGCTTCTGACCGGTACGTTCTTTCTCATCCCCTTTGCGATTGGGGCTTTTGTTGCTGCTGGTCTCGTCATGGTGGGGGTGGATCCGATATGGGTGGTAGCCGTCTTCCTGGTTGTGACTTTGCTAGTGCTGATCCTGGTCATCCGCTTCGGAAGACGAGCCAGGGCTGATCAGCCGGCTACACGGGAAGGCGCCAATCGCTACGTTGATGCGCGGGGTTTCGTCACGGGCGAAATCGCCGGCAGGGAGGCCGGGAGGGTCAGGGTCGGCGCCGAATCGTGGAGAGCCGTGTCGAGCACGGGCGAGCCGATCCCAAGCGATGCCGCCGTGCGCGTCGTGGCGGTGAGGGGGAATACTCTGGTTGTCGAACTGGAGTAGTTGAGAGCTCAGCCGAGCGTCCGCCGCCCGGTCCGCATTCGCTCCGTATGCGCCTGATGCGCAATGACCACCAGAATGCAGAACATGACCATGCCCAGACCCTGGTGGGCGAGGGCGAACCATTTCGGTACCCCGAGCAGCACCACCACGACACCAAGCCCGATCTGCGCCGCAATGGCCGCGAGGAGCCATACCGAGGCGAGGGGTGCTGAGCCTGCGGTGCGATCCTTCCGGATCCGGAGATAGACCGCAATGGCCACCGCGGCGACGACGAAAGCAAGCCAACGGTGGATCCAGTGTGAGGCAAGTGCCTCGTAGAGATTGCGCCACCACGGGTCGTATCGGCTGAGCAGTCCTCCCGGAACCAGCCGTCCAAACATGAGCGGCCATGTGTTCGAGACATGCCCTGCCTTGAGACCGGCGACGAGGCCGCCATAGGCAAGCTGCAGGACCAGCGTTGCCATCAGGATCCACGTCAACACTCTGGTACGTGCCGAGACCGGGTGGGCAATCGGTCCCTCGGTCGGGCGCGACTCCCGAATGCGGTCCAGGGCCATCCACAGCACTATCCCGAGGATCAGCACGGCCGCCAGCAGGTGGATGGTCAGCCTGAAGTGGCTCACCACGGGGCGATCGCGTAGCCCGCTCGCCACCATGATCCAGCCGATCGCACCTTGAATACCGAACAGCGCAACGACTCCCCAGTAGCGAATCGATTCGGAAAAGGTGAGACGTCGTTTCCACATGAACCAGACCAAGGGGGCTACGACGATGAACCCGACGATTCTTCCGACGAGCCGGTGCGCCCACTCGTAATAGAAGATCCGTTTGTAGTCGCCGAGGCTCATGCCCTGGTTGACGAGTTGGTACTCGGGCGTTTGCTGATACTCGGCGAATGACTCCTGCCAGGCGGTATCTCCGATCGGAGGCAGAACCCCGGTCACCACGTCCCACTCGACAATCGAGAGGCCGGCCCGGGACAGGCGGACAAACCCGCCGAGAACGATCATGAGGATGATCAGCGCGGCCACCATTAGCAACCAACGAGTGATGGGATCGCGGCCTGTGGTGCTGCTGGCGACGGAGGGAGGGATCCGGCTGGTCATCGGAACGGAAGTGTAGAAAGGGGGCCGCGTTGAAGCGATTTGGGCTACACCACCTGGGTCCAACCGTTGACGAGCGCGGCGGCGACGATCGCAAGCGAATTGATCGAAGCGTGTGCGATGAGGGGCGCCCACAAGCTGTCCGTCCGGATCCGGAGGTAACTGAAGAAGAGCCCCGCAACGACAGTACCGAGAACGGCCCCCAGCAGCAGGAGAGACTGGGCGAGGGTCGTGGAGGCGGTCTCGTTGGCATTGAGCAAATCCAGCGCGGGCCGGATGTGCCACATGCCGAAGACGATGCTGCTCCCTACAGCAGCGGACCACCGGCCACTGATTCTGGCCCATATGCCGAACAGGACCCCACGGAAGGCGAATTCCTCGAGGATTGCTGTGCCGAACGGGATCCGGATGAGCGCACGGTAGAGGACGAGACCGAATCCAATGTCGCCCAGTCGCGCATCGCGAAAGAGGGGATGGAGCGCCGGTATCGCGGTGGCGATTGCCAACCCGAATGCGGCGACCAGGGCGACGACAGCGCCCGCGGTCAGGCCTGCTTTGCGATGCTCCGTTTCGAGGGCCAGGTCGGAGCGCTTCAACCCGAGACGACGGGCCATCACCGCCAGTAACGCTGTCGTGGCGAGGCTGATTGGGACGTACAACGCGTTGAAGCCCGGAATGAGGTGAACCGTGCTGCTGTAGGCCACAAGCAGGATGCTGATTAGAACGATGGATGCCACTGCTGCAAGCTATCACGGCGCTCGGGTTGCACTCGGGCCTGCGATGGAACTGGGCGCTGTCTACGGGGGCATGAGTCGTTCGGCGAGTTCCGCGAGCGCTCCGGCCAACCTCTGCCTGTCGGCAATCGCTCCCGCAAGCAGGCGACGCCACCGCTCGGGATCATGGGCGGGTCGGTGACCCGCCCATGATCCGCGGAGGACCCTGTCTAGGTGACGATGGGCTCCGCGGTTGTCGGCGGTGTCGCCCTGCTGGGCTCCCTGACGCGGCGGATGCCGTAGTACGTCAGGAGCGAGCCGGCGGTCATGCCGAGTCCGCCCAGAGCGATCAAGATCACACCAATTGCCGTCACCATGGGAACCTTCGCAGAGCCGGTGACTGCGACGTCGATTCCCGGTGAGCCATCCATGTTGACCGCGACGATGGCCCAGTCACCGGAGTGGATGTCCCACTCGAGGAGACCGTCGAAGCTCGACGCGACCCAGATATCGGTTTCGGTGGGTGGGATCGCCTGATAGGCGCCGAGGACATGCTCAACCTCGTGGTCGTCGTCGAACGATGTCAGCCTGTCGAGAGAGACGCCGGTGAGGTATTCCCGCGCGTCCTCTTGAGTTGCGATGCCGACGAATACGGCCTTGCCATTGCGGCTTGTCACCTCGATCTCGGCCGGGATCTCGCCCCAGCTGACGAAGGTTCTACCGTCGGCGACGCTTCCGCCGAAGTCGATGTCTAGGTCGTCGCCGACCAACGCGGCCGAATCTGTCTGGAGCCGCACCGGGCCGGCGGATACCCAGCCATCGTCGTCCGGCACGGCGAGGGCAATCCCACCGCCCACGGCCAGGGCGAAGCTGCCGATGACCATCGGGACGCCGATGACGGCAGCGACGAGCTTTGTGATACGCATTGGCTACTCCTTGTGATCGCCGGCCGTTGGGGCGGCGGGGATTGGTTGGCTGGTGGGCTCCCGACCGTTGGCCAGGAGTGCGGCGGCGGCCAGCAGGACCACCGCGGCCACGATTGTTGCGGGGGCGGCGGTGGCCAGGATGATCAGCGCCGCAAGCCCGACGAGGAATGCGCCGAGCCGCTTGCCCGGCGTTGTCAGGTTGTGCAACCAGCGCTCGGCGGCGGTGTCAGACTCTCCCTCGTTCGGGGTCAGCGCCCAGCCGGCGAAGTAGAGGACTATTCCGAATCCGCCGAGAAGCGCCGTCACCAGAAATCCGAGTCGGACCAGCCCGACTGACGCTCCGGTATGGGCAGCGATTGCAGCGGCGACACCGCCCAGGACCCGGCCTTCTGCGGGGCGCAGCAGCCTCTTGTGATTTGTTGTTGTTGTTGTTGTATCCATGTCTCAATAGTGGAGGCCATGGAGGGGCAACGGTATTGGGTGTCACCCTCAACTCACCCTGAGGCAACCCTGGGGTGGGTCGGGGAAACCCCGAGGGTCCCGCTAGGAGGCCGCGATTCTCAGCGCCAGCACCACGTGGTAGAGCATGAGAAAGCTGTAGGAGACCAGCAGCAGCAGCGACACCTCTAGCGTTCGGCGATAGCGGCGAAGGGCGAGAAGGATCAGGACGGCGAATCCGACGACTCCGAGCTTGGCCATCGCTGCGGCCATTGGACCGAGCGAGAACAGGTGCTCCATGATTGGATTGAGCTCGCTTCCGCCGGCATCGAGTACCCGGGCCGTCAGGTACAGATCCATGAAGTTGAAAACGACGATGGTTGCCAGAACCAGGAGCAGGGTGCTCGGCCGATCCGCATACCGGCGCAGCTCCGCCTGATACCGCCCGCGCCAGCCGTCGATCTCTCTTCTCTCGAAGCCGGAGCGCCGTTCGGGAAACCGGAACGGGGTACGGTCGAGCCGTCGCTCATGCTTCCGCGTGGCTGGAGCGCGTTGCGACTCGCTGACCATTGCGTCTCCTCCGTGTGCCGGGATTGCGGTCAATCTAGCGAAGGTGCTTGCGCCGGGTGACGTCGGCTAGCTCACGACGCGTCCCGAACGAAGCCCCTGAGGTCATCGGCGAACTTCTGGAGAGACGGTATGTGCACATACATCATGTGCCCCGCGTCGTAGTACTCCATCGTGATGTTGTCTCGCAGGCTTTCGTCCAGGCCGAGGTGATTGAAAGTGAATTCCGTCGCAAAGTACGGGGTGGCCAGATCGAGGTAGCCGTTGGCGACGAAGACCTTCATGAATCGGTTGCGGGTCATGGTATTGCGAAGCGTCTCCGACACATCGACGAACGCGTTCTTGAAGTCCTCGTAATCCCAGTTTTGCCACGTTTCGGAACTCAGGATCTCGTAGGGAAGGTCGCTCTCGTATTCGAGTTCATCGTGCATGTACGAGTTCAAGGCTGAGGTGTAGGCACCCATGGTCGCGTCCATGCTCGGGTCGGCCTCGAAGGAGTCACCGTCCCGGAATCGATCGATGCCCGTGTAGCGAGAGTCGATTCGGCCCACGGTTCGGCCTTCCTCACGAAGGAGCTCCTTGCAGAAGCGGAAGATCTCGATCCGGAGGTCGTACCTGCTCACGTATTGCTCGGACAAACCGGTATAGCGAGCCACCTTCTTGGCGATCTTCTTGAACCTGTCCGCGGACAGGGCCGACCCCTGGAAGAGGGCGAGTGTGTAGTCGTTGGCCGCAAACGCTTCAACCTCATCGAGGAACTCGCGCAGGTCTCTGGCTTGATCCTTGGAACCGAGCTTGCCGTGGTACCAGGCGGTGGCCGCATAGGTCGGTAGGAATACGACATAGGGGAGGTCGTTACCGCGCAGGAACGTTCCCGTTGTTCGGTCAAACCCGGCGGTCTGGAAGTTGAGGATCGACGAGATCAGCATGACACCGTTGAAGGTGATGCCGTGGCGCTGGTACAGATGGCCGGCGAGTCCTGCCGACCGGGTGGTTCCATATGACTCGCCCGCGAGGAACTTTGGCGAGCCCCACCGCTTGTGCCTGGTCAGATACAGGCGGATGAACTCGCCAACGGCCTCGATGTCCTTCTTGAAATGGTGGAAGTCCTTCGCCTCCTCGTTCGGGATCGCTCTCGAGAACCCGGTTCCCACCGGGTCGATGAACACGAGGTCGGCGACATCGAGGAGTGAATGCTCGTTGTCGACGAGTCGCCCGGGTGGGGGGAATGGCATGCCCTGATCGTCGAGGAGCACCCGGCGAGGTCCGAGAGCGCCGAGGTGCAGCCACACCGATGATGAGCCGGGGCCGCCGTTGAACGCAAAGACAATTGGGCGCTCGGACAGGTCGTCGACATCGTTGCGAGCGTAGGAAACGAAGAAGAACGAGGCCTTCTTCTTCCCTTCCTCTTCGGTAAGCAGCATTCGGCCCGCGGTGGCGGTGTACTCAACATCAACACCGGCAATCGAGACTGTGTGAGTGGTCTCGGTCGAGATCTCCTCGTGGTGCGGGGGCGGGGGAGTCTCCTTCGACTCTTCCTTCTTTGCCTCTTCCTTGCCCTCGGGCTTATCCGTCATCATGCTTCTCCCACTTGGCCTGCCTAGCCAGCCGACTCTAATCAGCGGGGCATCAGGGGATGCCGGCAGTCAGGCGGATACGGGATACGAGGCCGTGAAAGTAGTGCCGGCGTCGGCTGAGCTCACGAAAGTGATGTCGCCGTGTAGGTACCTCTGGGTCAGCAGCCGAGAGCTGTACGTCCCGAGTCCACGTCCGCTGCCTTTCGTGGAGAAGCTGCGTTGGAAGATCTGGCGCTGGACGCTGATCGGCATCTCTGTCGGATTGTGCACGGTGAAGTCAATGGTTCCGTCGCTACTGGTACAGCCGATGACTACCTCGTTGCCGTCGGCGCTGGCTTCCAGCGCGTTCTTCGTGAGATTGCCCAGGACCCGGGCCAGTAGGACGGGATCGGTCACCAGGTCAACATCATCACTCGGACCTATGGAGAGTTTCTTGCCCCGACAGGCTTCGTGTGATGAATAGATGCCTGCGACTTCGCGCAGGACCTGGTGTGAGCTCGTCTTTTGGGGGGATGCCACCAATTCGCTCGTCTCTGCTTCGAGCAGTTGACGCTGGGCGGCGATTTCGTCGACCAGTTGCGTTGATGCGGACTCGAGCAGACCCAGGAGCTCTTTTCTCTCCTCGGCGGGAGCTGATTGAATGACCGACGAGAGTCCTCGCACCCCCGATGCGGTGTTCATGATGTCGTGAAAGAAGATTCGTTCGAGTGCTTCCCTACGCTTCTTGTCGCTGATGTCGGTGGCGGTCAGCAGGGTCAGTCGCTGCGGGCCGATGTCAAGCGGCGCAACCGTCACCAGGAGATCGACCGGGTCGCCACCCGATCTCAGTATCCGGCACTCCTCCTGGATCTGGGGTGCCCGGCCAACTGCTCGAATCGCCTTGTTGGCGCCACACTCGACGCATTCGGGCGTCGTTCCGCAACCGTCCGGCGCCGAGTCCGAATTCCGACATCCCACCAGCTCTCCAAAGCGCTGCCCGAGGGCTTGCTTCAGGTCGCCGCCGAATTGCTCCAGCAGAGCCCGGTTGGCGTAGATGACTTCACGGTCGGAATCGAGAATCGCCACGAACGCGTCGGTGGCGTCGGCGACCTCGGTCATCAGCGTGTCGTTCAATACGAGGCTGATTCCTCCGACGGACGTTGTGCTTTCGATGGGTGGCGGGTTGGTGGGGCTCACAACCTGATTGTCGGCATGTGCAGAACCGGGTTTAGGCTCCTCCGACTCCGGCGATACCGATCGGGCAGGAGACGCCGGTACCACCAATTCCACAGTAACCATTGGGGTTTTTTGCCAGGTACTGCTGGTGATACTCCTCGGCGTAGTAGAAAGTCGGAGCGGGTTCGATCTCGGTTGTCACCGCTCCGTATCCTGCCTGGTCGAGCTGCTCTTGATAGCGGTCTCGACTCGCCAGAGCCGCCTCGAGCTGCTGCTCGTCGGAGGCATAGATGGCCGACCGATATTGGGTGCCGACGTCGTTGCCCTGGCGCATGCCCTGGGTGGGGTCGTGTCCCTCCCAGAAGGTCTTGAGGAGGGTGTCGTAGGAGACGACCTTTGGGTCGTAAACGACGAGCACGACCTCAGTATGACCGGTACGGCCCGAGCACACGTCTTCGTATGTGGCGTTTTGGGTGAAGCCACCGGCGTATCCAACGGCGGTCGAGAAAACACCGGGCAGCTGCCAGAAGAGTCTTTCCGCGCCCCAGAAACACCCCATTCCGAAGTGGGCCAGCTCGAGGTGTGCAGGGAACGGCGGTTTGATGGTGTTGCCGTTCACGTAGTGCACGCCACTGATGGGGATGGCGTCCTGGTGGCCGCGCAGAGCTCTCTCGGCGGTTGGCATCTCGATCTTTCGCATCGTTGTTCCCTTCGGGTCTGTTGTCGAAACACCCCGGTGCCGCTGTGTGTTCCCGAGCGCAATCCTGCCAGAAGGCGCCCGCAATGCAAGGGAACGATGTATGAACAAGCGAGGGGCGCCGTCTCCGGCGCCCCTGGTGAATCACGCTTGCTCTAGTCCTATGAGCTCGAGCCGTATCGGATGAAACCGAATGTTGCGTGTCCGCCGTCTGACGACTCGATCACGACGGTGAATGCTTCGCCGACCGGCGCCTCAGGGAATTGGACCTCGAGAAGCCATTCCCCATGGTCGTTGGCGGTTGTTGTGCCGCCGCCGTACGGTGACTCCACCCAGATGGTTGCGCCCGGGTTGGCGGTGCCCCAGAACTTGTCCCATGGGACCTCGTCATCGCAGGAGCCGTATTTCTGGTTGGCCGTGAAGCCGACTTCCTTTTCTTCTTCGACGACCCAGATGAACCAGAACTCGGCCCGGTTTCCGCTGGACGACTCGATAACGACCTTGACCTCATCGTTTGGCGGGACATCGTCGCTGAAGTGGAGCTTCAGGAAGAACTCGCCGTTGCTCTCGATCGTTGTCTGTGCTTCGCCGTACTCCGAAACTGCCCAGACCGTGTCGCCGGGGTTGCCGGTTCCATAGAACTTGGTCCAGAGGCTGGTGTTCTCGGCGTACTTGTGGGTCACGCTCCATTCGGTGGTGCCGCAGACCCACTTGGTCTTGAACTCCTTGCGGTGGTCCTCGTTTTCCACCACTACGGTGAACCACTGGTCGCATGGTGCGTTCGGGAATTCGACGTAGAACAGCCACTCGCCGCTGGAGTCGATCTTCGCCGAGCCTGCGCCGTACTCAGAACCAACCCAGACCGTGGTACCCGGGGTTCCGGTGCCGTAGTACTTGTTCTTGGGTGGGACTCCGTCGAAGACCTCCCACTTCTGGTTGGCGGTGAATTCTCTGTCCTTGACCTCTTCAGCGTCGAGGAAGACCTTGACCGACTTCTCGGTGATGTTGCCTGCGGCATCCTTGGCCTTGAACTTCACGAGATTGCCACCGGGGCTGAGAACCAGCACCAGTCGCCAGTTGCCTTCGGCATCGACGTCGGCCTCGTAGCTGCCTCCGAAGACTCGCGCACCGGGCTCGGTTTCGCCCTCGAATGCAACGACCTTGTCTTCGAAATGCTGCTCATTCTCCGGGAATAGGATTGCCAGAGGCGGGGGAGTGGTGTCCTTGTCCGCGGGTGGCTCGTCTTCCTTTGGAGGATCTGCCGGCGGCTCTTCGTCCTTGGGCGGCTCTTCGTCCTTCGGTGGATCCGACGGCTCCTTGGTGTCGCCGGCCTCAGGCTGATCAGAAGTCGCACCAGACGCGGACGCGGCCGATGCCGCAAGCGTCGCCGCCGATTCCTGGACTGTCGCCGTAGTTGGGTCCGTTGCCTGTTGCCCGCTGAGCCCCGATCCGCCGTCGGCTGCTGCACTGAGCGCCGCGGGGGCATCGGAGGCGGGGGCACTCGAAAATGTTCCCACCTGAGCCAGGGCCGCGCCGCCAAGCAACACGACCACAAAAGCTGCGGTGAAGACGAGTATCTCGCGTCGTCTCATTCCTGTTCTCCATCTCGAGGACTAGTAGCGTGATTGCCACTCTGAGTAGTCACTCGCCGCAGCGGTCGGTGTGGTTTACTCCTTTTTTCTTTTTTCTTGGATTGGTCCAATCCTTTTCTTGTCTCGACCGAAGAATCTGTCGATAGAACGATCGATACGGCCCGCTCCGGGTGGGTATCCTGAGCACGCCACAACCGGGAGAGCGTATGTCCGATGAGATCAGCGCAATGACAGAGGAAACGTCGGCAACCGATGAACTCGAAGCGGCGATGGACGCCGAGGTCGGTGACCCCGTTTCGTCATTGACGGAGCCGGTCGATGAGACCAGCAAGACCTCGATTCTGGATTCGGTCTTGCACCCGGATGAGAGCGGGGGTCTTCCCCAGAAGAAGCTGGATCGCAAGTTCTACGAGAAGGAACTTCGCCGGCTCCAGATGGAGCTCGTCAAACTGCAGGAGTGGGTGAAGTCCGAGGGACTGCGCGTCGTTGTGATCTTTGAAGGCAGGGACGCCGCCGGCAAGGGTGGCGTGATCAAGCGAATAACCGAGCGGCTCAACCCCCGTGTGTGTCGGGTTGCGGCGCTCGGCACGGCTACCGAGCGCGAGAAGACACAGTGGTGGTTCCAGCGCTATGCGGCACACCTCCCGGCTGCCGGGGAGATCGTGCTGTTCGATCGCAGCTGGTACAACCGGGCGTTGGTCGAGCCGGTCATGGGCTTTTGCACGGAGCAGCAGTACCAGGAGTTCCTCCGCACAGCTCCGGAGTTCGAGCGAATGCTCGTCCGGAGCGGCATCATCCTCGTCAAGTACTGGTTCTCGGTCAGCGATGAAGAGCAGGAGCGCAGGTTCCGGGCACGCATCAAGGATCCGCGCAAGCGGTGGAAGCTGAGTCCGATGGATCTCGAGTCACGCAGCCGGTGGGTTGAGTACTCGCGAGCCAAGGACATCATGTTCGCTCACACTGATATCAAGCAGGCGCCCTGGTACGCCGTCAACGCAGATGACAAGAAACGAGCTCGTCTCAATTGCATCAGCCACTTCCTCAGTGTGATCCCATATCAGGATTTGACGCCACGCGAGATCGAGCTGCCCCCACGCCAGGAGAACGAGGGCTACGTCCGGCCCCCGTTGTCAGATCAGACCTTCGTTCCCGAGTCTTACTGAGGCCGACTTCTAGCCGACAGGTCACTGGGAGAGCTTGGTGCTTGCAATAGCAAGCACAGTGCTTACAATGATGCTAGAGGTCATCATGATTACACCATTACAACCGCGCACGGGGCTACCCCCCGGATACCCGTTCGACTATGAGCGGCAGTTGAAGCTGTACGACGGTCGGACTGTCTTCGTTCGGCCAGTCGTGCCCGGCGACGCCGTCCTCCTGGCAAAGGAGGCTGCCGCTGCGGATGCGGATACCCTCTATCACCGTTTCTTCAACCCGGCGATTCGCCTGGATAAGAAGCGGCTTCGCTTCCTGACGGAGGTGGACTTCGAGCAGCGTTTTGCCCTTGTTGGGTTTTCTCGGGGTGAAGGAGTTGCCATCGCCCGATTCGAGCCCGCCGGTGCCGGACTGGCCGAGGTCGCGGTCGTCGTCAAGCCGATGTGGCGCCGGGTTGGTCTGGCCACTGCGCTGTTCGATCTCCTCGAGGATGCCGCGATCGAACGCGGCGTCCGCGAGTTCGAGGCGCTCTATCTTCCCGACAACCACGCCATCGAAAGAGTGCTCCAAAAGCGCGGCTTTGGTGGCGTTAGCGTCGACTCCGGCGTCGCCCGGGTGACCAAGCTTCTCGCCAAGTCTCCGGCCGTGTCAGGTGGCGTACCGCCGAGTTGATTCGCCGACGACGGTCGGTGGCATGGCCAGTTACCATCGCCTCCATGGCAACCACCGTTGGCGATATATCCGATCGGCTCTCGCGGGTCTTCAACCTGAACAAGGCCGCTGGTTGGGATCCGGTCGGTCTACAACTAGGCGATCCAGCCGCAGCCGCCGCCCGGATCGCCGTGTGCCACGAGGTGACGCCGGTTGTTGCCGACAAGCTGGTGGACGAGGGCGTTGATTTCGCTGTTACCTATCACCCTCTCTTGTTCCGGCCGACACAAGCGTTGATCGCCGGTTCGGGCCCGGCCGGTCGGGCCCATCGTCTGGTCGCCAACGGCATTGCCTTGTTTGTCGCCCACACCGCCTTTGACGTGCTTCCCGGCGGGACCGCCGATAGCCTGGCGAAGGCTTTGGGCATATCCGACGTAACGGAATTCGGTCCGGCCTGGGGTAGCGATTTGAGCAAGGTCGTTACGTTTGCACCTCCTCACGCCGCAGCGGCGATCATCGACGCGATGGCCGGTGCCGGTGCCGGGGTGATTGGCCGATACACGCACTGTTCGTATCGCGGCGATGGCACCGGAACGTTCTTTCCGCAGGATTCGGCAAGCCCCGTCGCAGGGTCTCCGGGCAAGCTCAACCACGAAGCAGAGACCCGGGTCGAGATGTTGACATCCCGGAGCCGGCTGGAGGCAGTGGTTGCAGCTCTGGTGCGGGCTCATCCGTATGAGGAGCCGGCCTACGACGTTATCGAGACCAGGGCGAACGCCGGCTTCATCGGCCGACGCGGCCGTCTCGATCGACGGATGCCCGTCGCCGAGTTGGCGAAGCGCGTTGGCGAGCGGCTCGGTGGAGTGGTGCGTTTCACCGGTGACGGATCGGTTGGCACCGTCGCTGTCATTCCCGGTTCCGGCGGATCGCTCTTGGATCACGTTGACGCTGATGTTGTTGTCACCGGCGATGTCAGTCACCATCAAGCGCGTGACGCTCTCGCCCGCGGTCTGCGCGTCGTCGATCCCGGCCACGCCGCGACGGAACGGCCGGGGGTTCAATCGTTGTACGCTGCAGTCGCTGAAATGGTCGGGAGCACAATCGACCTCACAGATATCGATTCTGATCCCTGGAAGGAGCGGTGAGCATGGAGGAACTGCAGAGCCTGGGAGACCTGCTTGATCTGCAGCAAGTCGATCTCCAGATTGACCGGCTCCTTCACGACCGGCAGAGCCT
>SWCD01024077.1_pt1 | contig 46763 bp, 44 predicted proteins | sample 4693011 | NCBI WGS metagenome assembly SWCD01 (sample SAMN10267278, study PRJNA491770) | bioreactor metagenome | isolation source: DHS bioreactor inoculated with marine | place: Japan: Omine Ridge, Nankai Trough
TGCGCAAGCGCGGGATCGCAGTGCTGCCAAGCGGCGCCAACCTGCGCGTGCTGCGCAAGCTGGTGCGCGCGGGGATCGTGCGCCGCGACGATCCGGGCAGCTATTTCAAGGACCTGGCCGAGGCGCTGCGATACGTCGAATCGCAGCGTGGCGCCGCCCCGGAGTCCGGCGGCGACTAGGCAGCGGCAGCTGGTTTACAGCACTTCCGACGCGTAATCGGCCAGCCGTGAGCGCTCGCCGCGGCGCAGGGTGATGTGCGCGCTGTGCGCCCAGTCCTTGAAGCGGTCGACGGCGTAGGTCAGGCCTGACGTGGTTTCGGTGAGGTAGGGCGTGTCGATCTGTTCGACGTTGCCCAGGCAGACGATCTTGGTGCCGGGGCCGGCGCGCGTGACCAGGGTCTTCATCTGCTTGGGCGTCAGGTTCTGCGCTTCGTCGAGTATCAGCCAGCGGTTGAGGAAGGTGCGCCCGCGCATGAAGTTGAGGGAGCGGATCTTGATCCGCGAAGCCAGCAGGTCGTTGGTCGCTGCGCGCCCCCAGCTGCCGCCCTCCTTGTTGCTGGGCATCAGCACTTCCAGGTTGTCGGTCAGTGCGCCCATCCACGGCGTCATCTTTTCCTCCTCGGTGCCGGGCAGGAAGCCGATGTCCTCGCCGACGCTGACCGTGGCGCGGGTCATGATGATCTCGCGGTAGCGCTGCGCGTCCATGGTCTGCGCCAGGCCCGCAGCCAGCGCCAGCAAGGTCTTGCCGGTGCCGGCGGTGCCGAGCAGGGTGACGAAGTCGACCTCCGGGTCCATCAACGCATTGAGCGCGAAGTTCTGCTCGCGGTTGCGCGCGCTGATGCCCCAGACCGCATGCTGCTGGTTGCGGTAGTCCTCGACGATCTGCAGCGTCGCGCGATCGCCATCGACCTTGGCCACGCGCAGTTCGGTCTGCTCGTCGCCCGGCAGGTACAGGAACTGGTTGGGGTGCAGGTCCTCGTCGTCGTCGCGAGTGAGTTCGTAATAGGTGCGGCCCTTGTCGGTCCAGGACTTCAGGTCCTTGCCATGGCGCTGCCAGAAGTCCTCGGGCAGGGCGGTGGCGCCGGTATACAGCAGGCTGAAGTCGTCCAGCGCGCGGTCGTTCTCGTAGTCCTCCGACGCGATCCCGGCGATCGCGGCCTTGATCCGCAGGTTGATGTCCTTGGATACGAATACCACCGGCGCGCCGGCCTCGGCCTGCTTCAGCGCGAGGATGGCGTCGATGATGTCGTTGTCGGGTTTCTGGTCCTCGCCGCGCTTGCGCTTCTCCAGTGCGCCGGTCTGGAAGCGCAGCCGGCCAATGCTGTCGGCAGTGCGCAGCTGCAGCCCGCTGGGCCGCGTCAGCGACAGCCCGGAAGCGATCTTGCCGGTGCCCTGCGCCTCGATCAGCTCGTTGATGAAGCGGCTGACCTGGCGCGCGTTGCGGCTGGCTTCCGACATGCCCTTCTTGCCGTTGTCCAGCTCCTCGATGACCTGCATCGGCAGGAACACGTCGTGCTCCTCGAACTTGAACAGCGCGGTCGGGTCGTGCATCAACACATTGGTGTCGAGCACGTAGATGCGCTTGCCTTTGGTCATCGCGTGTTCCTGGATTGGGTGGGGTAGGGTGGGCTTGGATAGCCGCCGGCCACCGCGGCCCGCGCTGCGGGGCAGTGAGCCGGCCGGACGGGAATCGGGGTCACTGGGCCTGGGCCGCCTTCAACGCATCGAGCACCGCCTGGGCGTGGCCGGGCACCTTGAGCCTGCGCCAGGCCTCGCGGATCCGGCCCTTGGGGTCGACCAGGAAGGTGCTGCGCTCGATGCCCAGCACCTTGCGGCCGTACATGTTCTTCTCGCGGATCACGTCGAAGGCCTTGCACAGCGCCTCGTCGGCGTCGCTGACTAGGTCGAACCGGAAACCCTGCTTGGCGCAGAAGCTCTGGTGCGACTTGATCGAGTCGCGCGACACGCCCAGCACGGTCGCCCCGGCGCGCTTGAACTTCGGCAGCAGCGCATTGAAATCGTTGCCCTCGGTGGTGCAGCCGGGGGTGGAATCCTTGGGGTAGAAGTACAGCACCAGCCATTGCCCGGCATAGTCGCCGAGCTTCGCGGTTTCGCCGCTGGACAAAGCCAGTGGGAGTTTCTTCGGCACGAGGTCGCCGGGATTGAGCGCGTATGCGTCGGACATCAGAACTTCATCGGGTCCATGATCGCATCAAGGTTGAGGTGGTCGCAGAACTCGAGGAAGTCGTCGCGCAGCGCGGCGATGTGGGTGTCGGCCGGGATGCCGATCGTGACCTGGGCTGTGAACATCTCGGCGCCGGTCTGCATGGCGTGGTAGCGCGAGCAGTGCAGGCTCTCGATGGTGATGCCCTGGCGGTCGAAGAAGTCGGCCAGCTGGAACAGGATGCCGGGCTTGTCCGAGGCCACCACCTCGACCACGTAGGGCAGCAGGTTGGACTGTACCGGCTTCGGCCCGGTGCGGTACCAGACCAGTTTCAGGCCTTCTTCGCGCTCAAGCCGGGTGAGCATGGCCTCGAGCTTGGCGACCGCATCCCACGGCCCGGTCGCCAGCGCCGTCATCGAGACGTCGCGGCCGACGGTGGACAGGCGGGTGTCGACCAGGTTGCAACCGCTGTCGGAAATGCGTCGCGACACCGTCAGCAGGGGAGACTGCGGATGCGTCGTGTAGGCGTTGATCAGCAGGAAATTCTCGTTCGGCGCGGGCCTGGGAGCGTTGTCTGGGTCGGTCAAGTCGGCATCCGCGGCGGGAATAGATGTTGGAGCTGGGTCTGAACGGCAGCCCGGCCTGGGCGGAGCTGCATCTCCAGCATACTTGCCCGCGGTTTCGCGCCGCAAGTAAGATCGTCCGACGTGTTCGATCCGGGCATCCCTGCCCAAAGACCCCGCGGATGCATTTGCGGGGATTCAACGGAAAACCCCTGGAATCATCCGCTTGCGACTTTCCGGCAGCATCACAGCACTGGCGACGCCGTTCACGGCCACCGGCGAACTCGACCTCGACGCCTGGCGCCGCCTGTTGCAGGCACAGGCCGATGCCGGGACCCGTGCGGTCGTTGTCGCCGGCTCCACCGGCGAGGCCGCCGCGCTGTTCGATGCCGAATTCGACGCCTTGCTGCGTACCGCGGTCGAGGTGCTCGGCGGCAGGATTCCAGTGCTGGCCGGGACCGGCCTGCCCAATACCGCCAAGACCATCGAACAGACCCGCCGCGCCGCCGCGCTCGGCGCCGATGCCGCGCTGGTGGTGACGCCGCCCTACGTGCGGCCGACGCAGGCCGGGCTGCTGGCGCACTTCAATGCCGTCGCCGATGACGGTGCGCTGCCGGTCGTGCTCTACAACGTGCCCGGGCGCACCGGCTGCGACCTGCTGCCGGAAACCGCCGCCGCGCTCGCCCCGCATGCGCGCATCATCGGCATCAAGGAGGCGCGCAACGAGCCAGAGCGCATGCAGGCGCTGCTGCCGCTGCGTGGCGAGGGCTTCGTGGTGCTCAGCGGCGACGACCCGACCGCCGTGCGCGCCATGCTGGCCGGGGCCGATGGCGTGATCTCGGTGGCATCGAACGTGGTGCCGGCATCGTTCCGGCGGCTATGCGACCTGGCGCTGGCCGGCGACGAAGCCGGCGCCGGCGAGCTCGATGGCCGGCTGCAGGACCTCTATGCCTTCCTCGGCATCGAGCCGAACCCGATCCCGGTCAAGGCGATCCTGGCGAGCAACGGGATCGGCAGCGGCTTGCGCCTGCCCCTGACCCCGTTGTCGGCCATCCATGCCGGGCTGGCCGCACGCATGTGCAGCGTCGTTCGCACGGTCGAACAGGCGAGTGCGGACCGTTGAAGGGGCGTTCGCCCCACCGTACATGGCCCGGTCGCCCGGGACTACAGCCGATGCCGACAAGGGCATCGGCCCAACGCGCGCCCTCACCCGCGCTACACTCGCGCCCTGACCCGCAGGAGATCCAGATGCGCCACTTCCCCTTCCCCATCCGCCCGGTCGCCGCCGCAGTCCTGGCCGTGGCCGTGCTCGGCGCTTCCGGCTGCCACTGGTTCCGCAAGGGCAACGACCTGTATGCGAAGAGCCCGGAAAGCCGTCCCCTGGAAGTGCCGCCGGACCTCAACCAGCCCGATACTTCGAGCGCCGTGAAGCTGCCGCCGGCGGGGACCCAGTCGGTTACCCGTTCGTCGATGGCGGCGCCGGCGCCGTTCGCGGCCAGCAGCACCAGTTTCACCGTGCCCGGCGATCGCGACGCGGTATTCGCCAGGCTCGGGGATGCGCTGGCGACCATCGAAGGCGTCAGCATCGCCAGCAAGGCGCAGATCCTCGGCACCTACGACGTCGACTACGCCGGCAGCAAGTTCCTGCTGCGCGTGACCGAGGTCCCGGCCGGCGCCAATGTCTCGGCGATCGATCCACGCGGCCTCGCGGCCACCGGCGAGGCCCCGGCGAAGCTGATCGCGACGCTGAAGGCGGCGCTGGTCAAATAGGCTGCTCGCCGCGCGAAACGGGCGCCGCGGCGCCCGTTTTCATTGAAGCGAATCTGCAGGAGCGCACCCGGGCGCGACGGGCTTTGCCGGCAAAGCCCGTCGCGCCCGGGTGCGCTCCTGCAGGGATTGTCGGCAGCTTGAGCTTGCTGGCGTGCCTCAGCGCTCCAGCAGGGGCAGCTTGTCCGGCTTGCCTTCCCACTGCTTGGCGTCGGCCGGCGGGTCCTTGCGCGTGGTGATCACCGGCCAGCCCTTGGCCAGTTCGGCGTTCAGCGCCACGAACTGTTCCTGCCCGGCCGGGACGTCGTCCTCCGGGTAGATGGCGTTGATCGGGCACTCCGGTTCGCACAGGGTGCAGTCGATGCACTCGTCCGGATCGATCACCAGGAAGTTGGGCCCCTCGTGAAAACAGTCGACCGGGCACACCTCGACGCAGTCGGTGTACTTGCACTTGATGCAGTTCTCGGTGACGACGAAGGGCATGGCCGGGAAGTGTCGAGCGGGGAGAGGTAGTGTACGACTCGGTGCGGGCGAGGCGAAATGCGGCCGGGGGAGGGTTGCCGGTTGCCGGTTGCTGGTTGCTGGAGGCAACGATCGCCGGCCCGCTGTTTCCAGCAACCCGCAACCAGCAACCGACATCATCCAGCAACCCACAACCCCTCCCCCCGCAAGCGGGGGAAGGGCAGTAGTACCGTGCGGGAGTCGCCTCGAATTGTCTGGTACACCCTACGGGATTCGAACCCGTGTTACCGGCGTGAGAGGCCAGCGTCCTAACCACTAGACGAAGGGTGCAGGGGTGGCTGCCGGGGCAGCGCCGGTCGCGCGACCGGCCGCGATGGCCGGTCCGGCCGACGCGGCTTGCTAGTATAGCAACGATGCGGGCGCCGCAAAGGCAGCCCGACCCAAGGATTTCGCCCGGCCCGCCGATGCCCCAGGACCCACCTTCGATCCAGCCGATCCAGCGGATCATCCCCCGCGACCAGCACCCGATCTCGCGCAAGGACATCAGTCCCAACGCGCTGCGCGTGCTCTACCGGCTGCGCGACGGCGGCCACCAGGCCTACCTGGTCGGCGGCGCGGTGCGCGACCTGCTGGTCGGCCGCCATCCCAAGGATTACGACGTCGCCACCGACGCCACGCCCGAGCAGGTCAAGCACCTGTTCCGCAACTGCCGCCTGATCGGCCGCCGTTTCCGCCTGGCGCACGTGGTGTTCGGGCGCGAGATCATCGAGGTCGCGACCTTCCGCGCCAACGACGACGACGGCAGCGGCGATCGCCAGGTGCACGACGACGGGCGCCTGCTGCGCGACAACGTCTATGGCAGCATCGAGGACGATGCGGTCCGCCGCGACTTCACCGCCAATGCGCTGTACTACACCACCGAGGATTTCTCGGTGCGCGATTTCGTCGGCGGCTACGAGGACGTGCAGAACCGAGTGATGCGGCTGATCGGCGACCCTGGAACCCGCTACCGCGAGGACCCGGTGCGCATGCTGCGGGTGGTGCGCTTCGCCGCAAAGCTCGACTTCAGCATAGATCCGGCCACCGCTGAGCCCATTGCACGGCTGGCGCCCCTGTTGGCCGAAGCCGCGCCGGCACGGCTGTTCGAGGAATGCCTGAAGCTGTTCCTGTCCGGTTACGCACAAGCCTGTTTCGATGGACTGGAGCGCCACGGCCTGCTGGCCGCGCTGTTCCCGGAAACCGCCGCGGCGCTTGCCGCCAATCGCAGCGGCGCATTGCGGCGCATGCTGGTCGAGGGCCTGCGCGGCACCGATGCGCGGGTGCGGGCCGATGAGCCGGTGTCGCCTGCGTTCCTGTTCGCGCTGCTGCTGTGGCCGGCGTACTGTCGTGCGCTGATGGCCTTGCAGGCGCAGGGCGTGCAGGCCGCCGAGGCGCAGCGGCGCGCAGCCGACCGGGTCACCGTGCACCAGCTCAATACCATCGCGCTGCCGCGCCGGTTCTCGCTGCCGATGCAGGAGATCTGGCTGCTGCAGGCGCGCTTCTCCTCGCGCCAGCGCAAGCGGGTGATGCGTACCCTGGCGCATCCGCGCTTCCGTGCCGCCTATGATTTCCTGCTGCTGCGCCAGGTCGCCTCCGAGGGCCATGGCGAGGACGCCGCGTTCTGGCGCGAGGCGCAGGACGACCCAGACAATGCCATCGCGGCGCATCCCGACTCGCCTGGCGAGGGCGATGGCGGTCACGCCGACGGCGACACCGGCGCGCCGCGAAAGCGCCGCCGCCGCAAGCGCAAGCCCGCCGCGACCGCGGAATGAGCGGCATCGCAACCGCCTGCATCGGCCTCGGCGGCAATGTCGGCGATGTCGCCGGAACCCTGCGCGCCGCGTTCGACGCCCTGGACGCGCTGCCGCGGACGCAGCTGCTGCGGGCATCGCGCCTGTATCGCACGCCGGCCTGGGGCCTGCGCGGACAGCCGGACTTCATCAATGCTGCGGCGTTACTGGAAACCAGCCTGTCGCCGCGCGAGCTGCTGCATGCGCTGCTCGATGTCGAACGCGGGTTCGGCCGCGATCGCGGCCAGGAGGCGCAGCGCTGGGGCCCGCGCCGGCTCGACCTCGACCTGCTGCTGTACGGCGACGCCGTCATCGACGAGCCCGGCCTGCGGGTACCGCACCCGCATTTGCACGAGCGCGCCTTCGTGCTGGTGCCCCTGCTGGAGATCGCGCCCGGCATCGCCATCCCCGGCCGCGGGTCGCTGCGCGCGGCGCACGATGCCGTGGCGAGGGAAGGCATCGAGGCGCTACCCTGAGCCCACCGCAATCGCGGCCGCCCAGGCCCCGGATCCCGCATGTACAGCCCCGATGACCGCAAACCGCTGACCGTGCCTGCACTGGCCGAAGCCAGGCGTGCCGGCAGCAAGCTGGCGATGCTGACCGCCTACGACGCCGGTTTTGCACGGGTGTTCGACGACAACGGCGTCGACCTGGTGCTGGTCGGCGATTCGCTCGGGATGGTGGTGCAGGGGCAGGCTTCGACCTTGCCGGTCAGCGTCGAGGACATCGCCTACCACACCACCTGCGTCGCCCGCGGCCTGTCGCGCGCGCTGCTGGTCGCCGACCTGCCGTTCCAGGCCGACGCCACGCCGGAGCGCGCGCTGGATGCATCGACCAGGCTGCTGCAGGCAGGCGCCCAGATGGTCAAGCTGGAAGGCGCCGGGCACAAGCTCGAGGTAATCCGCTTCCTGAGCGAGCGCGAGATCCCGGTCTGCGCGCACCTGGGCCTGACGCCGCAGTCGGTGCTGCGCCTTGGCGGCTACAGGGTGCAGGGGCGCGAGGACGCGGCCGCGGCGAAGCTGCGCAGCGATGCGATCGACGTCGCGGTGGCGGGCGCTTCGCTGCTGGTGCTCGAATGCGTGCCGTCCGCGCTTGCGCAGGCGATCACCGTGGCCGGGCCGCTGCCGACCATCGGCATCGGCGCCGGCCCGCACTGCGACGGCCAGGTGCTGGTGCTGCACGACATGCTCGGCCTGCAGGGTGGCCATCGCCGGCCGAAGTTCGTCAAGGACTTCCTTGCCGAGGGCGGCTCGGTCGCCGGCGCGGTGCAGGCGTTCGTCGCGGCGGTGCGCGACGGCAGCTTCCCGGACGAGGCGCACAGCTACGCCACATGATCGAAACCGTCTCCGCACTCGAGACGCTGCGCGCATGCATCGGCCAATGGAGGCGCGAAGGCCTGCGCATCGGCTTCCTGCCGACCATGGGCAACCTGCATGCCGGCCACCATTCGTTGGTGGCGTTGGCGCGCGGACATGCCGAGCGCGTCGTCGCCAGCGTGTTCGTCAACCCGACGCAGTTCGGCCCCGGCGAGGACTTCGTACGTTATCCGCGCACCCCCGAAGAAGATGCCGCAGGGCTGGAAGCGGCCGGATGCGACCTGCTGTGGCTGCCCTCGGTGGACGCCATGTACCCCTACGGCGTCGACAATGCGGTGCGCGTGCATGTGCCCGGCATCACCGACGTGCTCGACGGCGCGCACCGGCCGGGGCATTTCGACGGTGTCTGCACCGTGGTCGCGAGGCTGTTCAACCAGGTGCAGCCCGATATCGCGGTTTTCGGGCGCAAGGACTACCAGCAGCTGGCGGTGATCCGCTACCTGGTGCGCGACCTGGCGTTCCCGATCGAGCTGCTGGCCGCGCCGATCGTGCGCGAGGCCGACGGCCTGGCGATGAGTTCGCGCAACCAGTACCTGTCGCCGCCGCAGCGCGAGATCGCGCCGGCGATTCATCGCGTGCTGCAGGCGATGCGCGATGGACTGGCTGCCCGCCAGTCGGGAACAGCAGTCGAGGCCGAGGCGCGGGCTGCGCTGGAACGCGCCGGATTCGCGGTCGATTACGCAGTGGTACGCAGGCCCGACCTGTCCGGGCCGGCAGACGATGAAAGCGGCGAGAGGGTAGCGTTGATCGCCGCGCGCCTGGGTGCGACGCGCCTGATCGACAACCTCGAGTTCGCCCTGCCGTTGTAGAAGCGCTCCGTGGCGCGGTTGGTGTCGGCGCCACCATCCATGGCGCAGCAATGCGGTTTCCGGATGCTCCGGCCCGGCCAGTCCGGCCCTGCGCAGCGCGCAGTGCGTCCACTGAAGGCGCGAGGCAATGCGTCGCAAGCGCCTTGAATTCACCCTTGGCCGGGCGGTCACCGGTGCAGCCGCATCCTGCTGTAAAATGCCCGTTCACGCCTCCCCACGGCACCGCCTGCATGCAACTGACCCTGCTCAAAGCCAAGATCCACCGCGCCACCATCACCCACGCCGAGCTGCACTACGAGGGTTCGTGCGCGATCGACGGTCGCCTGCTCGACATCTCCGGCATCCGCGAGTACGAGCGGATCGAGATCTACAACGTCAACAACGGCGAGCGCTTCGCCACCTACGCCATCCGCGGCGAGGAAGGCAGCGGCATGATCTCGGTCAACGGCGCCGCCGCACACAAGGCGCAGCCCGGCGACCTGGTGATCATCTGCGCCTACGGCGCCTGCGACGAAGCCGAGGCGGCGAAATTCAAGCCGACTCTGGTCTACGTCGATCGCCAGAACGCATTGACCCACACCAACAATTCGATCCCCGCCCAGGCGGCGTAGGTCGGCGTTGCGTCCGCGCCGCGAGATCGAACGAAACCCGCATATGTAGGAGCGCCCCTTGGGCGCGATCTAGCGTTACCGGCAGGACCATCGCGTCCAAGGGGCGCTCCTACATCGCGCCGTGGCGCGCCAGCGCCCATTGCACGTGTTCGCGCACGACCTGATCGGCCTCCTCGCGCCGTGACTCCAGTGCGGCGATCACTTCGGGCGTGGTCGGTGCGTTGCCCAGCGCCACGGCGATGTTGCGCAGCCAGCGCGCATGGCCGCTGCGACGGATCGCCGAGCCTTCGGTGCGTTGCAGGAACTCCTGCTCGGTCCATGCGAACAGCTCGGGCAGGCCCGCCTTGTCGAGGTCGTTGCGGGCGCGGAAATCCGGCTCGTCCGTGCGCCGCGCGAACTTGTTCCACGGACACACCAGCTGGCAGTCGTCGCAGCCGAAGATGCGGTTGCCGATCAGCGGCCGCAGCTCCTCGTCGATCGCGCCCTCGTGCTCGATGGTGAGGTAGGAGATGCAGCGGCGCGCATCCAGCCGGTAAGGCGCGGTGATCGCCCGGGTCGGGCAGATGTCGATGCAGCGCGTGCAGGTGCCGCAGTGTTCGCTGGCCGGCGGATCGACAGGCAGCGGCAGGTCGACGTAGATCTCGCCGAGGAAGAACCAGCTGCCGCCGTCCTTGTCGATCAGGCAGGTGTGTTTGCCGATCCAGCCCAGCCCGGCATTGCGCGCCAGCGCACGTTCCAGTACCGGCGCGGAATCGACGAACACGCGGTACCCGAACGGCCCGGCCTGTTCGGCGATGCGGTCGGCCAGCTGCTGCAGGCGGTTGCGCATGAGCTTGTGGTAGTCGCGGCCGAGAGCGTAGCGCGCGACATAGGCGCGCCCGCCGTCCGCCAGCGTCTGCCAGGCCTGGTCGTCGTCACTGCCGTAATCCAGCCCGACCGAGATCACGCGCAGCGTGCCCGGGATCAGTTCGGCGGGCCGCGAACGCCGGTCGCCATGCCGCGCCATCCAGTCCATGGAACCGTACAGGCCGGCGGCCAGCCAGTCGCGCAGGTGGTCTTCGTCCGGGCCGAGTTCGATGCCGGCGATGCCGCAGCGCTGGAAGCCGAACCCGCGCGCCAGCGCCTTGATGCGCGCCGCCATCGCGACCGGATCGATGTCGTGCTTGGCGGCGGCCGGCTTGGTAGGCATGGCGCAAGTATAGAATCGCGGCGATGAGCGAGCCGCATGCCCTGTACGCGAACGAAGCGCTGCGCCGGATCGAGACGCAGGCCGCTGCCACGCTGGGCGATGCCTTCGTCCTGATGCAGCGCGCAGGACTGGCCGCGTGGCACTACCTGCTGGCGCACTGGCCGCAGGCGCAGCGCATCGTGGTCGCGTGCGGGCCGGGCAACAACGGCGGCGATGGCTACGTGCTGGCCCGGCACGCGCTGGAAGCAGGGCGCGCGGTGCACGTCGTGCGCCTGGAAGCGCACGCGCCGCGGAGCGAACTGGCGCAGCGGGCGGAGCAGGAGTATCGCGCCGCGGGCGGGCGTAGCGATGCCTTCGATGGTGCCATCGGCGATGCCGATCTCGTCGTCGATGCGATCTTCGGCATCGGCCTGTCGCGCGCGCCGGACACGGATATCGCCGCGCTGATCGCCGCCATCGCCGCATCGTCGCTGCCGGTGCTCGCGCTCGACGCGCCCAGCGGGGTGGACAGCGATCGCGGCTGCGTACCCGGCGCCGCCGTCAGCGCCACCCGCACCCTGCAGTTCATCGCCGCGCATACAGGCCTTGCCACCGGCGCCGCGCTCGACCACGTCGGCAGGTGCGAAGTCGCGCCGCTGGGCATGCCGCGCGGGTTCCTGCACGCGTTTGCGCCGGCCGCCCACGTGCTTACCCGCGAGCGGCTGCGGGCGTTCCTGCCGCCGCGCCGCCGCAACGCGCACAAGGGCGATGGCGGCCGCGTGCTGTGCATCGGCGGCGACCACGGCAAGGGCGGGGCGATCCTGCTGTGCGCGGAGGCGGCGCTGCGCAGCGGCGCGGGCCTGGTCGAAGTCGCCACCCGCAGCGCGCATGTGCCTGCGATGCTGTCGTGTCGGCCCGAAGCCATGGCACATGCGGTCGATTCCGCGGATGCGCTGCCTGGCCTGCTGGAACGGGCCGACGCGGTGGCGATCGGTCCGGGCCTGGGCCCGGATGCATGGGGCACGGGCCTGCAGGCCGCGGCCATCGACGGCGGCCGAACGCTGATCATCGACGCCGATGCGCTGAACCTGCTCGCACAGGCGCCACGACCGCTGCCCGCCGATGCCATCCTCACCCCGCATCCGGGCGAGGCGGCGCGGTTGCTGGGTATTTCGGCCGCGGACGTGCAGGCCGACCGCTACGCCTGCGCACGCGCGCTGTGCGAACGCCATGGCTGCGTGGTCGTGTTGAAAGGCGCCGGAACGCTGGTCGCTGCACCCGCGGAAACCATGCGCGTGATTTCCGCCGGCAATCCGGGGATGGCGGTGGGCGGCATGGGCGACGTCCTGACCGGCGTGATCGCCGCACTGCGTGCGCAGGGCATGCCCGCATTCGATGCGGCATCGTGCGGTGCCCTGCTGCATGCCGCCGCAGGCGACGCCGCGGCGGCCGAAGGCGGCGAGCGCGGCCTGCTGCCGTCGGATCTTTTCCCGCCGCTTCGACGGCTGGCCAACCCATGAACGATGCGCCACTGCAGCTGTTCCTGCCCGATGCGGACGCCACCGACGCGCTCGGCCGCGCGCTGGCCGCGACGCAGCCCGGGCAGGCCGTGGTCTACCTGCACGGCGACCTGGGTGCCGGCAAGTCCACCCTCGCGCGGGCGTGGCTGCGCGCGCTGGGCGTCGAGGGCCCGATCCGCAGTCCTACCTACACCCTGGTCGAGCGTTATCCGCTGCCCTTGGGCGAGGCTCGCCATCTGGACCTCTACCGCATCGGCGCAGCCGCCGAACTGGAGTTCCTGGGCCTGGACGAAGCCGGCGCTACGCTGTGGCTGGTCGAGTGGCCCGAGCGCGGGCAGGGCGCCTTGCCCGCGGCGGACTTGCGGGTGGAACTGGCCCTGCGCGGCGCGGGTCGGGCTGCCCGGCTGTTGCCGGCCACGGCCGCCGGACGTGCCTGGCTGGGGCGTGCGGCAAGTTCCGGCGACTTGCAGCCGTTTCCTGAATCCGGTCCGTAGCAAAGGGCTCCAGGCCACGGATTCATAAGGGAAAAGTAGTTGCAAAACCGCCGCAAGGGTGTTTGACTACGGCCCATGCGCGTGAAGGGGACCAGCATCCAGCAGATTTTTCTCGGCCTGGCGCTGCTCGCCGCGCTGTGCTGGAACCTCGCCCGCGCCTCTGAAATCAATCAATTGCGCGTCGCTTCCGGCGCAACCGGCACGCGCGCCGAGATCGTGCTGGACCGCCAGGTCGACTACAGGCTGATCTCGCTGGCCAACCCCGACCGGCTCGTCGTCGACCTGCCTGGCGTCGATCTCGGGCGGATTCCCTTGCCGCAGGCGAGCGGATTGGTAAAGGCGGTACGCACCGGGCACCCGGTGCCCGGCACGACCCGCGTCGTGTTCGACCTGGCAGCGCCGGTGGTGGCGCTGAAGCCCCATTTCGAGATCGCTCCGGACGGCGTGCGCCTGGTCGTCGAATGGCCGGGCGAGGGCAACCTCGACCCGATCGCGCGCATCGCCGCCGCGACCCGGTCGCTGCCGGATGCGCCGTCGCCGGCGCCCACGCCGGCGTCCGCCGATCCCGCGCTCGCCTCGGCTGCAGCGACATCGCGCCTGGTCGCGGCCACCGTATCGGCTGGCACTCCGGCAGCAGATCCAGCCCCGGCGAATTCCCAGCAGCATCCCGGCACGATCGCCACCGGCGTGCCCACCCGCATCGCCACCGGCGTACCGACCGCGGCCGCCAGCGAAGCCTCTGCGCCACCCGATCCGCCTGCGCCGCGTGCATTCGCGCAGCTGGCCGGCATGCGGCCGCTGATCGTCGCCATCGACCCCGGCCACGGCGGCCAGGATCCGGGCGCCATCGGTCCCAACGGCAAGCGCGAAAAGGACGTGACTCTGGCCATCGGTCGCGAGCTGGCGCGCCAGGTCAACGCCACGCCCGGCCTCAAGGCCTACCTGACCCGCGACACCGACGTCTTCATCCCGCTCAACCGGCGCGCGCAGTTGGCGCGCGAGCACAAGGCGGACATCTTCATTTCCGTGCACGCCGACGCCGCCGAGAACCGCAGCGCCAGCGGTTCGTCCGTCTACGTGCTGTCGCTCAAGGGGGCGTCCTCGCAGCGCGCGCGCTGGCTGGCGAACAAGGAAAACGCCGCCGACCTGATCGGCGGACGCGTGCCGCAGCAGGGCAATACCTTGGCCTCGGTGCTGCTGGACCTGACCCAGAGCGGGCACATGAAGGCGTCCGAGGATGCTGCACGGCATGTGCTCGGCAGCATGGGCGCGGTCGGCAACACGCGCCGCGTCGAGCGCGCCAACTTCGCGGTGCTGCGCACCTCCGACATGCCGGCGATGCTGGTCGAGACCGCCTACATCTCGAATCCGGACGAAGAGCGCCAGCTGACCGATCCGGCCTACCAGCGCATCCTGGCGGGTGCGATCCTGAAGGGCATCGACGGTTATTTCCTGCGCCAGCCTCCGCCGGGCACCCTGTATGCGGCGCGTGCCGACGCCGGGGATGCGTCCAGTGCCAGCGGCGCAGGCGGCGGCAGTCCCTGAACCGGTATCATCACGCCTGACAGTTCCAGGCGCCGCGCATGCGGTGTAAGCAACCGCAAGACGTGAGCATCCACCAGCTTCCCGACACCCTGATCAACCAGATCGCAGCCGGCGAGGTGGTCGAGCGCCCGGCGTCCGTGGTCAAGGAGCTGGTCGAGAACGCGCTGGACGCAGGCGCGCGCCGTATCGACATCGACCTCGAGGAAGGCGGCGTGCGCCTGATCCGCATCCGCGACGACGGCGGCGGGATCGCCGCGGACCAGCTGCCGCTGGCGGTAGCGCGGCACGCAACCAGCAAGATCGCCTCGCTCGAAGACCTGGAGGCCGTCGCCACCCTCGGTTTCCGCGGCGAGGCGCTGCCGTCGATCGCCTCGGTCAGCCGTTTCCTGCTCTCGTCGCGACGCGCCGACGATGACCGGGGCGCCGCGCTGCAGGTCGAGGGCGGCAGCGTCGGCACGGTCGCGCCGACGGCGCATCCGAACGGCACCACGGTGGAAGTGCGCGACCTGTTCTACAACGTGCCGGCGCGGCGCAAGTTCCTGCGCGCCGAGCGCACCGAGCTGGGCCATATCGAGGAATGGCTGCGCTCGCTGGCGCTGGCGCGCCCTGACGTCGAGCTGCGGGTCTCGCACAACGGCAAGCCGGCGCGGCGCTATCGCGGCTTTGCCGCGGCCGGCGGCGGGCGCGAGCTGTTCTCGGGCGAGCGCCTTGCCGAGACCCTGGGCGCGGAGTTTGCCCGCAATGCGCTGCAGGTCGAACATGCCCTGCGCCCGTCCGCCAGCGATGGACGCAGCATCGAACTGCGCCTGCGCGGCTGGATCGCGCAACCCACCTATTCGCGCGCCAGCGCCGACCAGCAGTATCTGTACGTCAACGGTCGCCCGGTACGCGACCGCAGCGTCGCGCACGCGGTGAAGCAGGCCTATGCCGACGTGCTGTACCACGGTCGCCAGCCGGCCTATGTGCTGTTCATCGAAATCGATCCGACGCGGGTCGACGTCAACGTGCACCCGGCCAAGCACGAGGTCCGCTTCCGCGATGCGCGCCTGATCCACGATTTCGTCTATCGCACGCTGCACGACGCGCTGGCGGACACGCGGGCCGGGATCGCGCAGGCGGCCAACACCGGGACGCACGCGGCCGCGGCATCGCCCGGCTCCGTTGCGGTCTCCAGCCCGGATTGGGCCGGGCCGGGCGGGGCCGCCCAGCATCCGACGCTGGGCCTGCGCGTCGACGAGTCGCGGGCCGGTTACGCGGCGCTGTATGGGCCGGCGCCCGGGGACATGCCGCAAGCAGCGCCGGCGGCGTTGCCGGAATCCGGCGGCGCCGACGTGCCGCCCCTGGGCTACGCCATCGCCCAGCTGCACGGCATCTACGTGCTCAGCGAAGCCGCCGACGGCCTGATCGTCGTCGACATGCACGCCGCGCACGAGCGCATCGGCTACGAGAAGCTCAAGGCCGCGCATGACGGCGCCGGCCTGCGTACGCAGCCGTTGCTGGTTCCGCGGACAGTCGCGGTCAGCGAGCGCGAGGCCGACGTGGCCGAGCGCGAAGCCGGGCTGCTGGCCGAGCTTGGTTTCGAAGTCTCGCGTTCCGGGCCGCAGTCGCTGCTGCTGCGCAGCGTTCCCGCGCTGCTCGCGCACGGCGATACCGAAGCGCTGCTGCGCGATGTGCTGGCCGATCTGCGCGAACATGGCGACAGCCGCCGCATCCAGGCCGCGCGCGACGAACTGCTGTCGACCATGGCCTGCCATGGCGCGATCCGCGCCAACCGCCGCCTGACGATCCCCGAGATGAATGCCCTGCTGCGCGAGATGGAAGCCACCGAGCGTTCCGGGCAATGCAACCATGGACGTCCGACCTGGGCGCGCTTCAACCTGCACGAAATAGACCGCTGGTTCCTGAGAGGACGCTGACATGCCCGGATATGCACGCTACTGCACCCCCTTGCTCCTGCTGCTGCTCGCCGCATGCAGCAGCCAGCACGCACCACAACCCCCCGAGGCCGCCATGCAGAACCCGAACTTCCTCGCCGACGAGAACATCTGGCGCATGCAGCGCCAGGAGCGCCTGCTCAAGCCGGACGGCTGGACCAGTCTGGTCGGCCTGCACTGGATCGAACTCAAGGCGCACTACATCGGCAGCGACGCCGGCAGCGGCGTCCGCCTGGCACTGGGGCCGCCGAAGATGGGCCTGCTGCAGCAGGAAGGCGGCCACTTGTTCTTCACCCCCGAAAAAGGCGTCGCACTGACGCTCAACGGCGAACCGCTGGAGGGTCGGGTCGAGCTGTACGACGATGCCTCGGAAACGCCGAGCGTGATCGGCTTCGACGACGGCAAGGGACAGCTGACGGTGATCGAACGCGGCGGTCGCCACGCGCTGCGCGTCAAGCATGCCGATGCCGAGACCCGCACGAAGTTCGCGGGACTCGACTATTGGCCGGCCGATGCATCGTGGAAGATCGAAGGCAGGTTCATCGCCAATCCGCCCGGCAAGACCATCCCGGTGGCCGACATCATCGGCATCACCAACGACGTGCCCAGTCCCGGCGTGGTGGAGTTCCAGCGCGATGGCAGGACCTGGCGCATCGAGGCGATGGACGAGGGCGACGGCCAGCTGTTCCTGGTGTTCGCCGACCGCACCAACGGCCACGGTAGCTACGGCGCGGGACGCTTCCTGTACGCCGCTCCGCCGGATGCGTCGGGCAAGGTGACGATCGACTTCAACCAGGCCTACAACCCGCCGTGCGCGTTCACCTCGTTCGCGACCTGTCCGCTGCCGCCGCCGGAAAACCGGCTCGACCTGGCGATCACCGCCGGCGAAAAACAGTATGTGAATCCGATCCATTGAGCCCGCCGGCAAGGAACGAATGCGAATGAAGCTGCCATCGACGATGCGGACCCTGCTCGCGACCCCGATGCTCGTGCTGGCGCTGGCTGTCGCGCACGCGCAGCCTGCCGACCCGGTGCAGTCGCCGGCCGCGCCGGCGGTGGTCTTCGTACCGCCGAAGGATCCGCCGGTGCCGCTGCTCTGGAAAGTGTCCGACGCCGACAACGCGGTGTACCTGCTCGGTTCCTTCCACCTGCTCAAGCCGGACGATTATCCGTTGTCCAGCGACGTCAACGACGCCTTCGCCGACGTCGGTTCGCTGGTGTTCGAGCTGCCGCCCGAGGAAATGAACTCGCCACAACTGGCGCTGCAGATGATGCAGGCGGCCCTGCGCAGCGATGGCAGCCGGCTGGACGCAGAACTGCCGCCGGCGACCGCCGGCAAGCTTGCGACGTGGGAGTCCGCCAATGCCCCGTTGCTTGCCGGCATGGGCATGACGCCGGAGCGCTTGCAGATGTTCGAGCCCTGGTTCGTCGGCCTGATGGTGAGCATGGTCGAGATGGGCAAGTACGGACTCGATCCAAAACTCGGCCTCGACCAGCATTTCATCGCCGCCGCCGGCTTCGCACACAAGCCGACCTCCGGATTCGAGACCGGGGCCGAACAGATCGCCTTCCTCGACGGCATGAGTCCGGACGAGCAGCGGCAGTTCCTCGAAGAGGCGCTGACCGAAGCTTCCGAGGGCGAAGCAGAAATCGAAAAGCTGCATGACGCTTGGCGCAACGGTGATGCCGACGCGATCTGGAACGGCATGGCGGTGGACATGCAGTCGCGTTACCCGAACCTGTACCGGCGCATCAACGTCGAGCGCAACGATGCCTGGGTCCCGAAGATCGCGGCGATGCTGGATGCCTCCGGCAATGAAGACGTCATGGTCGTGGTCGGTGCGCTGCATCTACTTGGCAGCGATGGCGTGGTCGAGAAACTGCGCGCCAGGGGTTACATGGTCGAGCGCATCTGCACCGCCTGTCCGGCGCAGGCGGTGCCGGAGGCCGCACAGTGAAACGACGCCTGCCTCGGCGTGGACGATCGGCATGAGCGATCCGGTACAGGCCTATGCACGGGCCGTCGACGCCCTCAATCGCGGGCAATGGCAGGAAGCACAGGCGCTGTCCGCCCAGCTGCTGCGCCAGGTCCCGGACCATGCCGGCGTGCACTTCGTTGCCGGCGTCGCCGGGCTGCAGCTGCAGGCGTTCCCGGGCGCGCTGAACCACCTCAAGCATGCGACGGTACTCAACCCGAGGCGCGCCGACTACTTCGCGCAGCTGGCACGCGGCCTGTCCACGGTGCGCATGCTGCGCGAGGCGGTGGAGGCTGCGGAGCGGGGCATGGCGCTGTCGCCTTCCGACCCCCTTACGCTGGATACGCTCGGCGTGGTCTTCACCCAGGCCAACGCGCACGGCAAGGCGGCCGAGGCGTTTCGCGGTGCGTGCGCGCTGAAACCCGAGCACGCTGGCTATCGCTTCAACCTGGCGACTTCACTGATGTATTTCGGCGATATCGATGCGGCCGAACGCGAGTACGAAACCTGCATCCGGCTCGATCCCACGGCATGGAAAGCCTGGCTCGCGAGGTCGCAGCTGCGCAAGCAGACGCCTGGGAGCAACCACGTCGCTGGACTCGAGTCGGCGTTGCAGGCTGCTACGCAGTTGCCCGACGCACAGAAGGAGGCGACGCTCTACCTCAACCTGGCGCTGGCCAAGGAAAACGAGGACCTGGGCGACTATCCGCGGGCCTTCAGGCATTACGAGCTCGGGAAATCGTCACAGCGGGACAGTCGCGGCTACGCGATCGAGCGCGACCAGCAAGTGTTCGCGGCGCTGACCGAGGCGCCCGGCCCGCAAGCGGGTGACAGCGGCTGTGCATCGACGGAGCCGATCTTCGTGTTCGGGATGCCGCGCTCGGGCACGACCCTGGTCGATCGTATCCTGTCGAGCCATTCGCAGGTGCATTCTGCCGGCGAGCTGCAGCAATTCGGGCTGATGCTGAAGCGGATGTCCGGCAGCCGCAGTGAGCATCTGCTGGACGCCGATACCATCGCGCGCGCGTCGGCGGTCGACATGCGAGCGCTGGGCGAGGCGTATCTGGCGAGTACCCGGCCCGGAACCGGCCACACGTCGCATTTCGTCGACAAACTTCCGCATAACTTCCTGTATGCCGGGTTCATCGCCCGTGCCTTCCCCAATGCCAGGATGATCTGCCTACGCCGTAACCCTCTCGATACCTGCCTGAGCAACTTCAGGCAGCTGTTTGCGCTGAAATCGCCGTACTACGACTATTCGTTCGACCTGCTCGACACCGGACGCTACTACATCCTCTATCGACGGCTGATGGCGCACTGGCAGTGCCTGCTGCCGGGCAGGATCCTCGAAATCGACTACGAGGCCATCGTCGAGCGGCAGCAGGAGAGCACCTACCAGCTGCTCGGGTTTTGCGGCCTGCCTTGGGAGGATGCGTGCCTGGCTTTCGAACGCAACGTCGCGCCGGTGGCGACCGCCAGTGCGGTGCAGGTACGCGAGCCGATCTTCCGGACATCGCTGCAGCGCTGGCGCCGTTACGAAAGCGAACTTGCCGAACTTCGGGCGCTGCTGCTCAATGCCGGCATCGAGCTGTAGTCAGGTGGCAGGGTTGCCGCGGACATCAACCATTTCGATGCAGTCGACCGGGCAGGCCGGCACGCACAATTTGCAGCCGGTGCAAAGCGGGTCGATCACGGTGTGCATCAGTTTGGAACCGCCGACGATGGCATCGACCGGACAGGCCTGGATGCACTTGGTGCAGCCGATGCAGTCGGCCTCGACGATGAAGGCGAGCTTTGCCGGCTCGTGCAGACCGCGTCCGCGGTCGTAGGGTTTCGCGGCGACACCGAGCAGTTTCGCCAGCGCGCGCGCGCCGGCATCGCCGCCGGGTGGGCAGCGGTCGATGCCCGCTTCGCCGCCGGCCATGGCTTCGGCGTAGGGACGGCAGCCATCGAAACCGCACTGGCCGCACTGGGTCTGCGGCAGCAGGCGGTCGAGGCGCTCGACCAGGTCTTCGCTCCGGGCTATCAACGGGGAATCTGTTTTTTGCTTGTAGCTGTTCAACAGAAGATTCCTGGCCTGCGGCCCGGCATGGCGGATCAATCCGGTGGAAACGGAGCGTCGGTCGACCAGCAATGACGGATCATTTCACCGGCATGCCCGGCAACGCGCCGTCGTCGGCATCGAGCAGATATAGCGCGCCGCCGTCGCGGCCCGCCGACAGGATCATGCCTTCGCTGACGCCGAAGCGCATCTTGCGCGGCGCAAGGTTGGCGATGAACACCACGTTTCGGCCGACCAGAGCCGCCGGATCGCCGTAGCTGGCGCGAATGCCGGAAAAGATCTGACGGCTGCCGAGGTCGCCGGCGTCGAGCTCGAAGCGCAGCAGCTTGTCGGAGCCTTCGACCAGTTCGCAGGCGACCACCTTGCCGATGCGCAGGTCGAGTTTGGCGAAGTCGTCGATGGTAATGGTCTTGCCGGCGTTGTCGCTGGACGGGGCTTTTGTAGGAGCGGCGTGAGCGGCGGGCTTTTCATCCGCTGCGGAAGAGCTCGCGACTGACGTCGCTCCTACAGGGGAAGGCTTGGAGGTTTCCTTCGAGGCTTCGGTCATGGCTTCGATCTGCTTCGGGTCGATGCGGGTGAACAGCGGCTGGTACGGACGGATGTGGTGATCAAGCAGGGGTGCGTCGAGATCGGCCCAGTTTGCCAGGGGCGCACCAAGGAAGTCCTCGATGCGCATTGCCATCGTCGGCAACACCGGCGCCAGGGCCCCGGCAAGCACCCGGAACAGGTTGAGGCCCTGCGTGCACACCGCCTGCAGTTCGGCGTCCATGCCTTCCTGCTTGGCCAATACCCAGGGCTTGCGTTCGTCGATGTAGCGGTTGGCCTCGTCGGCCAGCCCCATCGCCTGGCGTAGTACGGTCGCGGCCTCGTTGCGTTCGTAGGCGTCGCGGATCGGTGCCAGCGTCGTGACGAAACGCGCATACATGGCGGGTTCTGGCAGCGCGGCGGCCAGCCGGCCGTCGAAGCGCTTGTCGATGAAGCCGGCGCAGCGGCTGGCGAGGTTGACGAACTTGCCGACCAGGTCCGCGTTCACGCGCGCGGTGAAATCGGCCAGGTTGAGGTCGAGATCGTCGATGCCACCCGACGATTTTGCCGCGTAGTAGTAGCGCAGCGCCTCCGGCGCCAGCCCACTGTCGAGATAGGTGCGCGCCATGATGAAGGTGCCGCGCGATTTCGACATCTTGGCCCCGTCCACGGTCAGGTAGCCGTTGACGTGCAGCCGGGTGGGTGCGCGCATGCCGGCACCGTGCAGCACCGCCGGCCAGAACAGGCCGTGGAAGTTGACGATGTCCTTGCCGATGAAGTGGTGCAGTTCGGCCTCGCTGTCGGGGGCGAGGTAGTCGAAGAAGTTCAGGCCGCGACGTTCGCACAGCGTCTTGAAGCTGCTGAGGTAGCCGATCGGCGCGTCCAGCCAGACGTACAGGAACTTGCCTGGATGGCCGGGGATCTCGAAACCGAAGTAGGGCGCGTCGCGCGAGATGTCCCAGGCGCGCAGGCCGCCTTCGCCGTCCAGCCACTCCATCAGCTTGGCCTTGATGCCCGGTACGGCGACGTCGCCCGACAACCACGTGCGCAGGAAATCCTCGAACTGGCCGACCTCGAAGAAGAAGTGTTCCGATTCGCGCAGCTCCGGCGTGGCGCCGCTGACCACCGAGCGCGGCGACTTCAGTTCGCCCGGGGAGTAGGTCGCGCCGCAGTGTTCGCAGTTGTCGCCGTACTGGTCGGGCGTGCCGCAGTTCGGGCAGGTGCCCATGACGTAGCGGTCGGGCAGGAACATGCCCTTGACTGGATCATAGAGCTGGGCGACGGTGCGCCGCGAGATGTGGCCGTTGGCATCGAGCCTGGCGTAGATGGCTTCGGTGAGCGCGCGGTTGCCGGCCGAATGGGTGGAGTCGAAGTGGTCCACGACCACGTCGAAGGCCCGGAGGTCGTCCTCGTGCGATGCCTGCATGCCGGCGATGAAGGTCTCCGGCGCCATGCCCGCCTTCTCGGCGGCCAGCATGATCGGGGTGCCGTGGGTGTCGTCGGCGCTGACGAAATGCACCGTTTCGCCGGCCATGCGCCGCGCCCGCACCCAGATGTCGGCCTGGATGTAGCCCACCAGATGCCCCAGGTGCAGCGGGCCGTTCGCGTAGGGCAGGGCGAAGGTGACGAGGGCGTTGCGGGGCTGGGCGGCGCGGGGCATGGGCGGCAGGATGCGAGCGGGACGAAAGTATCGCATGCGGCCGGGTTGGGCCCGGACGGCAGCGCAAAAGAAACGGCCCGCGAGGAGCGGCCCGTTTGCGCGCGATCCGGTGCCGCCACCGCTATTCGGCGCGTTGCCAGGTTCCGGTGCGGCAGAACACGAACTTGCAGCCGGTCACTTCCAGCTTGTTGCCGCCATCGACCAGCTTGATGGTCTTGACCTTGAAGGATTCGCCGCTGGAGGGCTTGAAGCCGCTGCCGCCCTCGCCGCCGTCCGCGGTCTTCTTGACGTCCCAGAACACCATCATGCCGGCGACCGGCTTGTTCTTGTCCTTGCCGGAACACTCAGTGCACACGCCATTGGGCCGATCCAGGGTTTCGAGCACCTTGGCAGCGTAGGTCCCGTCTTTGGCGACGTAGACCTCGGTCAGCGACATCGCCTTGCCGGTCTTGTCGTCAAGGGTCTTCCACTTGCCGACCGGGGAGTTCTGGGCCAGCGCCGTCAGCGGCAGCAGGGCAAGGGCGAGGACGAAAAGCTTGATGCGCATGGGTTTCCTCCGGGAATGGGTGGATCTGGCGAAAATGGCACGGCGACACTACGACGCCAGCTTATACCGCATCCATGGCCGTATGGAATGCCGTGCTGCGGCGCGACATGAAAGAGGCCCCGCCAATGACGGGGCCTCTGGTTGAACAAACTGAACGGACGCTGCCGAACGGCAGGTCAGTCTTCGTTGGCGCCGAACGAATAGCGCATCTCGAGGTACATCGCCCGCCCATAAACGTCGAAATTGGAGCTGTTGTAGGGCGCGCCGCTGCTGCCGGGGTAGGTGTAGTCCATCGGCGGCATCTTGTTGAACAGATTGTTCACCAGCAGCGACAGCTGCAGCTGCGGGATCGGCTGGTAGCCGAGGCTCAGGTTCCAGGTGATGTGCGAAGGCAGCTTGGCGCCGAGCGGATCGTCGTAGCGGAGCGTGGATACAAACGACCGATAGTTGGGCGTCTTGCCGAACCAGTTGGCGTACATCGTGGCATTGACCTTGTCCTTTGCCCAGCCAACCGAGAGTTCGGCCTTGCGCTTCGGGTCGGTGCTCCAGTACGGGTCGTCAAGCAGGTCGATCACATCGTCGCCGGCGTACTGCACGTAGTCGTGCTTCAGGTTCTGGGTGTAGGACCCGCGTACGTTCATTGTGCCCCAATTGCCGACGTCGAACTGATAGTTGGCAGCGGCCGTGATCGCATTCACCGTTTCACGAGAGACATTTATCTTCGGCGTGAAGATTTCGGTAATGAAGCCCGCCGCGTTGCGGGTAATCTGGCTCAGTGTGGCTTGGCACAGCGCAGAATTGATGTCATCCAAACCGGTACGGCAGCGGTATTCCTGCAGGGTCAGGCCATTAGCGCTCTGCTGGGTAACCTCATCGCGGATGTCCCAGTGCAGGTAGTCGACGCTCAGGGACATGCGGTCGATCGGCGCCCAAACCGCGCCGGCGCTCCAGACCTTGGCGTTGATCGGGTCCAGGTTCGGGTTGCCGGCCTGGGTACCAAAAAACTGGCGATTGGAAAGGGCGCCTGGGCAGTTGTCGACCTGCGTCGGGTCATATCCCGCCAGCGAGCAGTTGTAGTAGTCGGTGACGAAGGAATAGTAGCCGCTGATCCCCTGGAACAGGTCCGACAGGGTCGGCGCCTTGAACGCGGTGCCGTACTTGCCGCGGAACAGCAGGGTCTCGAGCGGACGGAATTCCAGGCCGAGGCTGTAGGTCGGCTTGCTGATGGTGTCCTGGCTGGTCTTGAAGCTGTCGTAGCGGCCGGACACGGTGGCCGTCAGCATCTTGGTGACGGGCATGCGTAGTTCAGTGGTCAGCGCATAGCGGGTGCGGTCGCCACCGCCGGCTACCGCGGTCTGGCCCCAGATATCGCCGTTGAGGAAGCCCGGATCGGGGTTGTACTCCCAGCTCTGCTTCGCCGCCTCCAGCGCGACGGCGATGCCGGCATCGCCGCCGGGCAGCCCGAACAATGCGGTATTGGTGATCTGGCCACGGATCATGTTGTCCCAGGTCTTGCTCTTGGAAGTAGCGAAACCCGAAAAGCTTTCGAAGTCCTGCTGCGACATGGGCGTGTAGAAGGCAGCGTAATTGGGCTCGAACACTGGATAGGCGCCGTAGTACGGGTCCAAGCCGAGCTGCGGTCCGAGGACCTTGTTCTGGAAGTAGTCGTTGATCGGATCTGCGAAGCGTACCCAGCTGGTCTCGTCGAGGTCGTACTGGGTGCGGGTCACCCCGATGTCGTAATCCCAGTTGGAGCCGCCGAACGTGCCCTGCGCGCCGAAGGTGACCGCATACGACTTGCTGTCGTCATAGCTCATGCTGTTGCGGAAGCCGCCAGGACCCATGTCCTCGGGCGCGAATGCACGCTGCAGGTTCAGGAAATCATCGAGGTTGGGATCGTAGAAATAACCCCATTTCACGCCCGTGCCCCACCACGTGTAGTTGGAGCCGACGTGGTACTTCACCTTTTCCTTGTTGTAGAGCACGTCGCCGTAGAGCTGGACGTTGTCGTTGACGTCGAAGGTGCCATGGCCATAAACCTGCGTGCCCTTCTTCTCGTTCAACAAGGTCCGGTAGCCGGGCGTGAAGAACGAACCGCAATAGTGGGTATCGCCGAAGCGAGGGCGCGTCTGCAGCCCTTCGGTTCCACCGAATTGGCCGGTGACATTGGCGCAGTTGTTCGGGTCCATGAAGTTGTAGCTGGTGAACGGGCTATAGACCAGGTAGTCGCGGCTGGCCAGCGGCGGGCTGACCTCGCTTTCGCGGAAGTACTGCCTGGTCAGGTCGCGCTGGTAGGCCCAGATCGGATCGCGCTCGGAGTACTGGATACCGGCCAGGCCGGTGAAACGGCCGTCGGCCGCGGTGAAGCCGTGGGCGAGGCTGAATCGGGTGCTGTTGCCACCGCCTTCCGAATACCAGCCGCCACGCACGTTGAGCACGGTGCCTTCGAACTTCTTCTTCAGGATGATGTTGATGACGCCGGCGATGGCGTCCGAACCGTACAACGAGGACTGGCCGCCGGGCAGGATCTCGATGCGATCGACCAGGTCGATCGGGATGCCGCTGATGTTGTTGAAGGTGTCGCTGCCGTTGTACAGCGCTGGGTAGTTGGCCATCGGGCGGCCGTCGATCAGGTACTTCACGTAGCTGGGCGACAGGCCGAACATGCTGATGGTTTCCGCGCCCTGGGTGAACGATGCCGACGACTGCGCGCCCTGGACGGCACCGGTCGAGAACGTGCTCTTTGACAGTGCGTCGGTGACGCTCGTGAAGCCACGGGCCTGGATGTCCTCGGCAGTAATGGTGGTGACCGGTGTCGCGGTCTCCAGCTGCGAGGTCGGGATCAGCGAACCGGTAACCAGGATCCTGTCGAGGTTCTTGGCCTTTTGTTGCGTGGTCGCCTGGTCCTGTTGATCCTGGGCAGGATTCTGGTCCGCGGAAACATCCTGGTCCTGGGCGAGCACTGCGCCGGCGGCAGGAAGCAACATGGCTGCGAACAGTGCGGCGCTCAGGCGGCTACGCACCAGCTTGGGTGTGTTTGTCGACATTGTTTGAATCCCCATTCAGATGTGATGAAAACTACCGGTCGCAAAGAGCCTTCCCCAGTGTTCGCTACTTGCCGGATTCCCTTGCCGATTTTGCGAACTTGCGGCCCCAATCCGAAAATAACATCGCTTTAATGGATTTGCACATGCTATTAACTGCGCTCTGCGTAGTCCGGCCGGTGCGCCCGGGAGGGGCTGTAGGACGCCGCTGCAGCGGATCAAGCCTGGGCAGGGCCCAATTCCCGCCGCTGCCATCGGCAAGACCCGGGATGCTCTAGAATTGCGTTCCAACCCGAGCCGATCGCCGTAAACCATTGAACGAAAAAGCATTCAGTCGACGAATCACCAGCCACGCCGTCCAGCCCAAGCTCAGCCCCTTGCCGCGGATCCGCAACATCCTGGCGATCGGCTCCGGGAAGGGCGGGGTCGGCAAGTCGACCACGGCGGTGAACCTGGCGCTGGCGCTGGCCGCCGATGGCGCGCGGGTCGGCGTGCTGGACGCGGACGTGTACGGGCCGAGCATCCCGACCATGCTGGGTTTGTCGGGGCGGCCGGACAGCCCGGACGGCAAGTCGATCGAACCGATGCGCGCGCACGGCATCGAGGCGATGTCGATCGGCCTGCTGGTCGAGCAGGACACGCCGATGATCTGGCGCGGACCGATGGCGACCTCGGCGTTGACCCAGCTGCTCAACGAAACCCTCTGGGGTGGCGACGAGGGGCTGGATTACCTGGTCATCGACCTGCCGCCCGGGACTGGCGACATCCAGCTGACGCTGGCGCAGAAGATCCCGGTCGCCGGCGCCATCATCGTCACCACGCCGCAGGACGTGGCGACGCTGGACGCGAAGAAGGCGCTGAAGATGTTCGAGAAGGTCGAGGTGCCGGTGCTGGGCCTGGTCGAGAACATGGCCGTGCACGTGTGCAGCCACTGCGGCCATGCCGAGCACATCTTCGGCCAGGGCGGCGCCGGGCGCATGGCGGAGAAGTACGGCGTGCCGCTGCTGGGGTCGCTGCCGCTGGAGGCCGGCATCCGCGAGCAGGGCGATGCCGGCGTGCCGATCGTGGCTTCCGCGCCGGATTCGCCGGCCGCACAGGCCTATCGCGACACCGCGCGGCGGATGGTGGAAGTGCTGTCGCAGCGCCCGCGTGCGGCGATGCCGATTTCCGCGTCGCTGGTCTGACGCCGGGGTTTTGCATAGAGCGCCCCTTGGGCACGACCGGGTCCTGCCGGTAAAGCCATCGCGCCCAGGTGCGCTCCTACATACAATGATGCATTCGGCCACCGGCCGCACGGGAAACGCAATGAGCATCAAGAGCGACCGCTGGATCCGCCGCATGGCGCAGGAACGGCAGATGATCGAGCCGTTCGAGCCGGCCCAGGTCAAGCACGCCGCCGACGGCCACCGCATCGTCAGCTATGGCACCTCCAGCTACGGGTACGACGTGCGCTGCTCGCGCGAGTTCAAGGTGTTCACCAACATCAATTCGACCATCGTCGACCCCAAGGCCTTCGATCCGGGCAGCTTCGTCGATGTCGATGCCGACGTCTGCATCATCCCGCCAAATTCCTTCGCGCTGGCGCGCACGATCGAGTATTTCCGCATCCCGCGCGACACCCTGGTGGTATGCCTGGGCAAGAGCACCTACGCGCGCTGCGGCATCATCGTCAACGTCACGCCGCTGGAGCCGGAGTGGGAGGGTCACGTGACCCTGGAGTTCAGCAACACCACCCCGCTGCCGGCGCGCATCTACGCCAACGAGGGCGTGGCGCAGATGCTGTTCTTCCAGTCCGACGAGGTGTGCGAGACTTCCTACAAGGATCGCGGCGGCAAGTACCAGGGACAGACCGGCGTCACGCTGCCGCGGACCTGATCATCGCACCCAGCCGGGCGGGAGGCGGGCAGGGCCCGGCCGCGGATCAATGTTCGGCGCCAGCGGCCAGGCGGCGGTCCTCGCCGGTCGTCAGCGCGGTGCGCAGCGACAGCCTGAGCGCGGCATCGACGGTGTCGATCGACAGGCTGGGCGCGCCCGGATGCAGCGCGGCCTGCCGCGGCGAATAGGGAATGTGCATGAAGCCGCCGCGGATCCCGGGCGAACGGCGCAGCGCGTGCATCAGTCCGTAGAAGACGTGGTTGCAGACATAGGTGCCCGCGCTCTGCGAGATCGTGGCCGGGATGCCGGCATCGCGCAGGGCGGCATGGATGGCCTTGATCGGCAGGGTGGCGAAGTAGGCGGCGGGGCCACCCTCGACTACCGGCGTATCGATCGGCTGCTTGCCGGCGTTGTCGGCGATGCGGGCGTCGTCGACGTTGATCGCCACGCGCTCCAGCGACAGCTGCGCGCGGCCGCCCGCCTGGCCGACGCACAGCACCAGCGCCGGGCGCGTTTCGCGGATCGCGGCGCGCAGCGCCTTGAGCGAGGCGCCGAATGTCACCGGCAGGCAGCGTGCGGCGACGCGATGGCCGGCGATGCGCGCGCCGTGCAGCGCGGAGACCGCGTCCCAGCTGGGGTTGGTCTGTTCGCCGCCGAACGGCTCGAAGCCGGTCAGCAGCACGGTGGGGGATCGGGAGCGGGTGGTGGTCATTCGCCTATTGTAGGAGCGACGTGAGTCGCGAGCTTTTGACATATCGTCACAAGAGCTCGCGACTCACGTCGCTCCTACGAAAGCCTGGGCTGCGTTTCACCGGAACACCAGCAGGTACATCAGCAGCAGGTTCACCAGCAGCAGCGGGATCGCTGTGGGTACCTGGGCGCGGATCACGGCGTTGGGGTCGTCGAGTTCCAGCAACGCCGCCGGTACCAGGTTGAAGTTGGCAGCCATCGGCGTGAGCAGGGTGCCGCAATAGCCGGTGAGCATGCCGAGCGCGCCGAGCACGGCCGGGTCGGCGCCGTGCTGGTGGATCAGCAACGGCAGCCCGATGCCGGCGGTCATTACCGGGAAGGCGGCGAAGGCGTTGCCCATGATCACGGTGAACAGCACCATGCCCAGGCCGTAGGCCAGCACGCAGGCGACGCGGCTGTCGGTGGGGATGATCGACGACACCAGGCTCGCGATCACCTCGCCGACGCCGCTGGCGGCGAACACCCCGCCCAGGGTGGCCAGCACCATCGGCAGCAGGGCCGCCCAGCCCATGGTGTCGAGCAGCCGGCGGCCCTCGCCGAGCGCGGCCAGCGGCGGTTCGCGGGTGACGCGGTTGGCCGCCAGCATCGACACCACGCAGCCCAGCGACAGGCCGACCAGGGTCGCGCTGCCGCTGCCGATCACCTGCGCGTGGAAAGCCGGAACGAAGGTGTCGGCCAGCACCACCGACACCGTCAGCAGCGGGATCAGCAGCGCCGGCACGAACAGGCGGTGGCCCAGCCGCGCGGCCGAGGCGCGGCGCGCTGCTTCCGGTGCTTCTTCCTGCGGCTCGCGCCGCATCCGTATCGCCAGCACGCCCAGCCCGATCACCGCGATCCCGGCAATCTGCGCGGGCAGATGGTTGCCCGCCTGCTGCGCGGCCAGCACCGCGTCGCCGCCGCCGAACAGCGCGGCGAGCAGGGCCCAGAACGCCGCCTGTGCCCAGCGCCGCTGGCATGCGTTGCACCAGCCTGCGTACAGCAGGAAGGCGCCCAGCAGCCAGTAGAAATATTCAATCCGCAGCATCGGCCGAGGCCTGTACACCGGCGGATTCACGCCGCAGCGCGCGCTGGAACAGCACGATGCGGATCGAATGGATGATGAAGGCGGCGATCGCGGTCGGCAGCGCCCACAGCGCGATGTGCAGCGGTTCGAGCACGATGCCGTTCTGGGCGTAGAAACCCTGGATCAGCAGCACCGCGCCGATCGCGACGAACACGTCCTCGCCGAAGAACAGGCCGACGTTGTCGGTGGCGGCGTCGAGCGCATACACGCGCTGGCGTTCGGCGTCGTCGAGCTTGCCGAAGGTCTTGTCGGCGGCCGCTTCGCTCATCGGCGCCAGCAGCGGCCGCACCGTCTGCGCGTGCCCGCCGACGTTGGTCAGGCCAAGCATGCTCAGGATCTGGCGCAGGCCGAGATAGCCGATCAGCAGCCTTGCCAGCGTCAGCCCGCGCATGCGTCCGATCCAGGCGTGCGCGTGCTCGCGCAGGCCGGCGCGCTCGAGCAGGCCGATGGTCGGCAGGGTCAGCGCGAACAGCAGCAGCGCGCGGTTGGACACGAAGCTCGCGCCGAGCAGCGCCAGCAGTTCCGGCACCGACTTGCCGGCCAGCAGGCCGCTGACCAGGCCCGCGACCACCACCACGATCACCGGGTTGTAGCGCAGCACGAAGCCGGCCACGACCACGGCGATGCCGAGCAGCGGCCAGTAGTTCACCGCCGGCCGCCCGGCGCGGCGATGGAGATCCCTTCGCCCTGCAGCGCCTGGTGCAGCGCCTGCGCGAAGGCGGGCGCGTCGTCGCGGTCGCCGTGCAGGCACAGGGTGTCGGCCCGCAGCGATACGCGCTCGCCCGTGCGCGCGATCGCGATGCCGTCTCGCAGCAGCGTGCGGACCTGCGCCAGCGCGTCGTCGATGTCCCCGATCACCGCGCCTCCGATGTCGCGCGGGCTGAGCGTGCCGTCGGCTTCATAGCGGCGCTCGGCGAAGGCCTCGTGGGCGACCCGCAGCCCGACCGCGGACGCCGCGCGCGTCAAGGCCGAATCGGCAAGGCCATACAGCACCAGGCCGGGATCGAAGCGACGCACGCTGCCTGCAATCGCCATGGCCACGTCGCGGTCGCGCGCGGCCAGGTTGTACAACGCGCCGTGCGGCTTGACGTGCCGCAGGCGGATGCCTTCTTCGGTGGCGATGGCGCCGAGCCGTTCCAGCTGCGCGCGCACCAGCGCGGCGACTTCCTCGAGCGACAGCGCCAGCTCGCGCCGCCCGAAGCCCGCGCGGTCGTCGTAGCCGGGATGCGCGCCCGCGGCGACGCCATGCCTGCGGCACAGGCGCAGGGTGGCGCGCATGCTGTCGTCGTCGCCGGCGTGGCCGCCGCAGGCGATACTGGCCGAACTGATCCAGGGCACGATCGCCGCATCATTGCCGCAGCCTTCGCCGAGATCGCAGTTGAAGTCGATGCGGCGCATGCGCCCGCCGGTCAGCGCGCGCCGCGCTGCCGGAACAGCATGCCCACGCCGGCGGCGATCAGGATCAGCGGCCACCACTTCGAGAGCAGGTCGCCGAGATCGAAATCCAGCAGGTCGAGGTTCTGCAGCAGGAACAGCGTCCCCAGCGCGATCAGGATGACGGCGGATACATAGGGTTTCATTGCCCGGACTCCGTCGCGGGCTGCCCGGCCTGCGCGTCGGGCCCACGGATCAAGGTGGGACCGGAATCGGGGATGACGGCGGGCGGCTGCCACAGCTTCGCCTCCGGCTTGCCGCCGAGCATCTGCGCGCGCACCAGCGGGATCGGCGGGCCGCCGTAACCCAGGAACTGGTCGTGGAAGGCCTTCCAGCCGGCGCGACCACCGTGGCCCCTGGTCCAGTCCTCGCGCAGCTGCATGATCATCAGCTTGCCCATGGTGTAGTTGAGGTAGGCCGGATCGTAGGTGCCGCGCGCGGCCTGCTGGCGGGCGTTGCCCGGATCCTGGAACGCCTTCTCGCGGAACATCCGTTCGGACTGCGCCATCGTCATGCCGCCGGTATGCATGCCGATCGTCGACAGGTAGCGCACGTTGCGCAGCAGCGCGTTGGTGAGCTGGCCGATATGGACTTCCGGCGTGGCGCCGTCGACCCCGGCGTCGAACATCATCTCCTCGCTGTAGTGCGCCCAGCCTTCGGCGAAACCGTAGCCGACGAACAGGCGGCCGAAGATCCAGTCGGAGCGGTTGGAGTGCAGGAACTGCAGGAAATGCCCGGGCCAGACTTCGTGCACCGAGGTGAACAGAAGGTCGGCCTTGCCGGGGATGTAGGCCTGCTGCTCGGCCTTCGACCACTTCGGGTCCGGCGGCGCGATGTAGTAGGTCGAGGGCAGGTTCTTCTCGTAGGGGCCGGGAATTTCGATGTAGGCGAAGTTCCAGCGGTTGAACGGCGGAGCCTCGTCGACCTTGGCCTGCTCGGTGCCGGGGATGCTCACCAGGTCCTTGTCGACGATGAACTGGCGCAAGCCGGCCAGCTGCTTGCGCGCGCCCTCGACCGCGCCGCCTTCGGGTTTGTCGGCCGACTCCTTTTCGACGCATTCGTGCAGCGATTTGCCGGGCGCGTACTGGTCGCACGCGGATTTGAGTGCGGCGAGGTTGCGCGCGAGGTCGGCCTCGCCGACGGCCTTGAACTGGTCGAGCGGGATGTCGACCAGTTCGGTGGCGTGCAGCATCTTCGAGAACTTCTCCGCGCCCAGCGCGAAGTCCTGGGTCGCCTGCGGCTTCTGCGCCTTGAACCAGTCGGACATGTCCCGGGTGGCCTTGATCGCGGCTTCGTTGCTGGCCTTGAACTGCGCCTGCAGGGCATCGTCCTTCACTTCGGCGAAGATCCCGGGGACGTCGCTCTCGAAGAAGCTGGCGAAGCCGCCGAAGGTATTGATGCCGAGATCGACGTAGCTCGCCGGCAGCGGGGTCTTCAGGTTGGCCTTGATCTGTTCGATCGCCCCGGGCAGCGCCTGCTGGTATTTGACGAAGGCGGCCATTCGCTGCGGCAACGGCGCGTAGGGGCGGGTGAGATACATACTAGGCGACAGGTCGCCGACGTAGAAGGCGGGGTTGCTGTCCGGGAAGCCGGAGTCCTCGAGCCAGAACAGCTGGCCGTCGATCACCGCCAGCACGTAGTCGCGCCGGAAACGGGCCTTGTCGTCGAGCGAGTCGTCGCCGAAGCCGGCAAAGATGTCGCGCTGCGCATGCAGCCAGTCGATGTTGGCCTTGATCGATTGCGGGCTGTAGTCGGGCAGCTGGCCGTCGTACTCGTGCTTGCCGGAATTTGCGGCGAACACCGGATTGCGCTGGAAGCTGCCGTCGATGAAGGCGTCGACCGCCGATTCGAACGCCGCATCCGTGGTGGCGGCCGACGGCATGGAGGCGGTCAAGGCTGGCGCCGATGCATCCGGCGCGGGCTGGCGGTCGCAGCCGGCGGCGAGCGCCAGGCCAAGGGCAAGGGCGATGGACAGGGCGTTGCGCGTCATGGCTGGCTCCGCATGGGAAAGCCGCAGCCTAGGCGCTCGCGGACGCTGCCGCAACGCTACCGCCGGTTCCAGTCGCGCAGGCGCCGGTCTATCGCCAGCGTGAGGCGTGCGTGCTGCGCGCGCGCAGCGCGTGCCAGCCGCCAGGCCTCGGCACGGTCGCAAGCCACGAAGCGCAGTCGCGCGTGCGGGCCGAGCCGGGCAAGGCGCGGCAGGTCGTGGCCGATGACGTGGCCGAGTACCGGATAGCCGCCCACGGTCTGCGCGTCGGCCAGCAGCACGATGGGCTGCCCGTCCGGCGGCAGCTGGATGGTGCCGGGCGCGACCGGACTCGAGATGCCGTCCGCGGCCGTGGCCGCCAAGGCTTCGCCCTGCAGCCGGAGGCCCTGGCGGTCGCTGCGCGGATCGACCTGCCACGCGGTGCCGGCCAGCGCCGGCAACGCCGGATGCGCTGTCGGCAGCAGGCGCAGCGGCGTGTCGGGGACATCGTAGGCATGCGGGTCGATCCACCACGCCGGGATGCGCGGTGCCTTCGGTTCGGCGATCACGGTGTCGCCAGTGCCGAGCACGTCGCCCTTGCGCAACGCGCGTCCCTCGAAGCCGCCGAAACCGCCGCGAAGGTCGGTGCTGCGGCTGCCCAGCACCGGCGACACCGCGATGCCGCCGGAGATCGCCAGCCAGGCGCGCGCGCCGCCGCGCAATGCGCCGCACGACAGGGTGCCTGGAGGCAGGTCGAGCGGGCGCCCGGCCGGCAGTTCGATGTCCCCGAAGCGCATGCCGGGATCGGCGCCAAGCACGGCGATCCGGATCGGCGCATCGAAACGCAATGTCGGTCCTTGCAGCGTGATCTCGAGCACGGCGGCGCCGTCGTCGTTCCCGACCAGCCGGTTGGCCAGCGCCGCGGCCCGAGGGTCGAGCGCGCCGGCCAGCGCGATGCCGAGATGGCGATGGCCGCAGCGGCCCTGGTCCTGGACCGTTGTCTGCACGCCCGGGGCGAGCACCTGCAGCGTCATGCGTCGCCGCCGGCACGGGGGTCGAAAGCGTCCGCATCGATCGCGACGAAGCGGACCCTGTCGCCGGGCGCCAGCAGCGACGGCGGCACGCGCTGCGGATCGAACAGCAGCAGCGGCGTGCGGCCGATGATCCGCCAGCCGCCGGCGCTTTCGCGCGGGTAGATGCCGGTCTGCGCGCCGCCGATGGCGACGCTACCCGCCGGCACGCGGACGCGCGGTGTCGCCAAGCGTGGCAGCGCGAGCGCCGGATCCAGCCCCGAGAGGTAGGGGAAGCCGGGCGCGAAGCCGATCATCGCCACCCGGTAGTCGCCGGCCGCATGGCGCGCGGACAGCGCTTCGGGTTGCAGGCCGAGTTCGATCGCGGCGCTTTCGAGGTCGGGGCCGGATTCGTCGCCGTAGGCGACCGGGACCTCCACCACGCGCGCCGCGGTCGCGGTCGGCGTGGGCGTCTCCGCGGCAAGCAGGCTCCGCACATGCCGGGCAACCGGTTCGAATGGATCGTCGTCGAAGGCGGCCGGGTCGTAGAACACCGCAAGCGATGCATGCGCCGGCACCAGGTCGACCAGCCAGCGGGGGGCGTCAGCGCGCAGGCGCGCCGCCAACGCATGCACGCGTGCGTTGATGGCATCGTCGATGCGTTCGCCGAAATGCAGCAGCAGCGCATCGTCGGCCAGCGGCTCGATCCGCGGCATGCCGGGCGTCACCCGCGCACGCCCGTCCCCATGGCGGCCTGCAGCTCCCGGATCCGGTGCACCAGCGCGTCGGGCGCATAGGGCCGCGCGGTGGCCATGCCCCAGACCGGGCGCGGCCAGGCCGGATCGTGTTCGAAGCGCGCGATCACGTGCACGTGCAGCTGCACAACCAGGTTGCCGAGTGCGGCGACGTTGAGCTTGAACGGCCGGAAAGCGTCGCGCAGCAGGCGCGAGGCGAGGTCGACTTCCTCTGCCAGCTGGCGGCGCTGGTCGCCATCGAGGTCGATCAGTTCGCGCGCCGCGGCCACGCGCGGCACCAGCACCAGCCACGGGTAGTTGCTGTCGTCCATCAGGCGCAGTTCGCACAGCGCCAGCGACGCCACCGGATGGGTGTCGGCGGCAAGCTGCGGATGCAGTTCGTAATGATCGTGGTGATTCGCGGCTTTGCGCGCCATGGCAGCCTCCACTTGGTTCAACGCAGCGCGTCCCGGAACAGGGCCATGCTGCGGTGGTGCGCGAGCTGCGCGCTTGCGGCGTCGTATGCATCCGGATCGAGGTCGCGGTTGAAGGCGTGGCCGGCGTCGGGATAGGTGAAGGCCCCCGCGTCTGGATGTGCCTTGCGGTGCGCATCGATGTCGGCCGGCGGGATCGATGCGTCCCGTTCGCCGAAGTGGAACATCATCGGCGCGCGCAGCGGCTCGTCGAGGAACGGCACGGTGCGCGCGCCGTAGTAGCTCACCGCCGGCAGGCCGAGCCGGGTATTGGCGAGATAGGCGACGGTGCCGCCCCAGCAGAAGCCCACCACGCCGACGCCAGGCGGCCCGGCGGCGGCATCCATCGCATCGCGCAGCCGTCGCGCGGCCGCATCGACGATCGCCATCGCCCGCTCGAATCCCACGGCGGCGGCCAGCTCGCGGCCACGCTGCGATTCGGCTTTCGCGTACCCCAGTTCGATGCCCGGTTCGATCACATCGAAGAAGGCCGGCGCCAGCGCCAGCAGGCCCTCGCGCGCGTAGCCGTCGACCAGCGCGCGGATGTGCGCATTGACGCCGAAGATCTCCTGGACCACCACCAGCGCACCCCAGGGCGCGCCCGCGGGCGCTGCCAGCCAGCCGCCGACCGGGCCGGTCCGCGGAACCTCGATCTCGATCTGCTCGCCCATGCCGGAACCTCCCGTGGTGCGGTCGATTCTAGCCCGGTCGCTATAATCGCCGCCCCTCGCGTCCCGTTGCCGCATGGTCCTTGCCAATCCCAAGGTCGGTTTCGTCAGCCTCGGCTGCCCCAAGGCGCTGGTGGATTCCGAGCGCATCCTCACCCAGCTGCGGGTCGAGGGCTACGACCTGGTGCCGAGCTACGACGATGCCGACGTGGTCGTGGTCAACACCTGCGGCTTCATCGACTCGGCGGTGGCCGAATCGCTGGACGCGATCGGCGAGGCGATGGCCGCCAACGGCAAGGTGATCGTGACCGGCTGCCTCGGCAAGCGCGAAGAGGTGATCCGGCAGGCGCATCCGGGGGTGCTGTCGATCAGCGGGCCGCAGGATTACGACAGCGTGCTCGGCGCGGTGCACGCGGTCCTGCCGCCGAGGCACGACCCGTTCATGCATCTCGTGCCCGATACCGGCATCAAGCTGACGCCGAAGCACTATGCCTACCTGAAGATCTCCGAAGGCTGCAACCATCGCTGCAGCTTCTGCATCATCCCGTCGATGCGCGGCGACCTGGTCTCGCGCCCGGTCGACGAGGTATTGCGCGAGGCCGAGAAGCTGGCGCTTGGCGGCGTGCGCGAACTGCTGGTGATCTCGCAGGACACCTCGGCCTATGGCGTCGACGTGAAATACGCGCAGCGCGAGTGGCGCGGCAAGCCGTACCGGACGCGGATGAAGGCGCTGTGCGAAGGGCTGGCCGAACTCGGGCTGTGGACGCGGCTGCATTACGTGTACCCGTATCCGCACGTCGACGACGTCATCCCGCTGATGGCCGACGGCAGGATCCTGCCGTACCTGGACATCCCGTTCCAGCACGCCAGTCCGCGGGTGCTGAAGCTGATGAATCGGCCCGGTGCGACCGACAGGATCCTGCAGCGCATCCGCCGCTGGCGCGACGCCTGCCCGGAGATCGCCATCCGCTCGACCTTCATCGTCGGTTTCCCCGGCGAGACCGAAGCCGAGTTCGGGCAGCTGCTCGATTTCCTCGACGAGGCGCAGCTTGATCGCGTCGGCGCCTTCGCCTATTCGCCGGTCGAGGGCGCCAGGGCCAACGAGCTGCCCGATCCGGTTCCCGATGAGACCAGGCAGGAACGGCTTGCGCGATTCATGGACAAACAGGCCGGCATTTCCGCGGCGAAGCTCGAGGCCAAGGTCGGCAGCACCCAGCGTTGCCTGGTCGATGCGATCGACGGCGAACTCGCCATCGCCCGTTCGATGGCCGACGCGCCGGAGATCGACGGCGTGGTGCAGATCCAGGACGGCGCCGCCGCCGGCCTGCGACCGGGCGATTTCGCCGACGTCGGGATCCTCGGCAGCGACGAGCACGACCTCTACGGCGAAGTGGCGGGCCCGGGATGACGGTACGGCGCCGGGACGAGGCGGTCCGCGCTACACCGGCACGTCGATCGACCGGGGCGGCTCGGAAAACCAGCGCGGTCCCGATGCCGTCATGTGGAAACAGTCCTCCAGCCTGACGCCGAACTTCCCCGGCAGATAGAGCCCGGGTTCGTCCGAGAAGCACATGCCGGCCGCGAGCTCGGTAGTCTCGCCGTGCACCAGGTTGACCGGTTCGTGCCCATCCATGCCGATGCCGTGTCCGGTGCGGTGCGGCAGTCCCGGCAGCCGGTAGCCGGGGCCGTAACCGAGCGAGGCGTAATGCGACCGCACGGCATCATCGACGCTGCCGGCAGTCGCCCCGATTTTGGCGGCCTCGAACGCAATCCGCTGGCCGCGCGCGACCTGGCCCCAGACCCTGCGCTGTTCCTTGGACGCCGCTCCATGGACGAAGGTGCGGGACACGTCGGACTGGTAGCCGTGGACGCTGCATCCGCAATCCATCAACACGATCTGGCCGTCGGCGACCGCGTGGACCTGCCGGCTGCCATGCGGATAGGCCGCGGCCTCGCCGATCAAGGCCATCGAGAATTCCGGCTTGCCGCCCAGCTTGCGGGTCGCGGCATCCATGAGCGCACCGATCTGCGCGCCGGTCATGCCTTTCTCCACCCGCGGATGGACCCAGCGGTAGGCGGCAATGGTCACGTCGGTGGCGGCCTGCATCAGCGCGATCTCGGCCGCCGACTTGACCATGCGGCAGCCGCGCACGACCGGATTCGCGGACACCATGCGGGCATCCGGCAGGGCGCGCGCGAGGCCGTCGAACGCGAAGTAGCGCACCGTTTCCTCGATGGCGACCGGACCCGTCGCAAGCTTGCCGTCCTTCAGGAAACCGGCGATCGCCGCGAACGGGCTTTCGTCCTCCTGCCAGGTACGCACCTGGGCGGGCACCATGAGCGTTTCGCGGATCGACGGTTCCTCGAAGAACGGCGTGACGATGCAGGGTTCGCCCTCGGCCGGGATCACCGCCGCCGTCAGCCGCTCGCTGCGCCACCAGTCGACGCCGGTGAAATAGAGCAGGCTCGAGCCGGGTTCGATCAGCACCGCGGCGATGTCGTTCGCCTGCATCAGCGCCTGCGCCCGCGCGATCCGCAGCGCGTGCTCCGCGGCGGCGATCGGAGCGGCCCTGGCGGCGATGTCGGAGAGCGCGGCCAGGTCCGGTCCGGCGGCGCGCAGGATCGGCGAGGCCGCCAGGAGCGGCAGCGCGGCGGTGGCCGCGAGCATCTCGCGGCGGCTGATCAGGGGCGGGGACATGGCGCGAGGGTACGGCCGCGCGTCGCCGCGCGGCAACCCTGCCGCCGGAAGCATGCCGGCACGCCGGCGTATGCTGTGGGCAGCCACCGGGAGAGTCCGATGTCGAGCGTTCCCATGGACACGCCGGCCGCTGGGCCGGGCTTCGAGATCCGCACCATCCTGCGCCATCGCTGGCCGCTGCGGCTGATGCACTGGCTCAACCTGGGCTTCATGCTGGCGATGGTCGGCAGCGGGCTGCAGGTCCTCAACGCGCACCCGGCGCTGTACTGGGGCGAGGCCTCGCATTTCGACACGCCGCTGCTGGCGATGCAGGCGGTGCGTCGCGACGGCGAACTGCGCGGCGTCACCCGGGTCGGTTCCGCAAGCTTCGACACCACCGGCGTGCTCGGCGTCTCCGACGATGCGCGCGGCACGCCGACCCGCGCGGTGGTGCCGGGCTGGGCGATGATCCCGTCCTGGCGCGACCTGGCGGGCGGCCGCCACTGGCACTTCTTCTTCGCCTGGCTGTGGGTGGTCAACGGCGCGATCTACCTGGCGTGGTCGCTGGCCAGCCGGCACCTCGGCCGCGACCTGGCGATGCAGGGCCGCGACTGGCGCGGCATCGGCAGGTCGGTCGTCGACCACCTGCGCTTCCGCCATCCGCAGGGCGAGGCCGCCGCGCGCTACAACCCGCTGCAGAAGCTGGCCTACCTCGGCGTGATCTTCGTGCTGGCGCCGCTGATCATCCTCACCGGACTGTCGATGTCGCCGCAGATGGACACGGTGATGGGCTGGTTCCTGGCGCTGGTCGGCGGCCGGCAGTCGGCGCGCACGCTGCATTTCACGGCGATGGCGCTGTTCGTGCTGTTCGCATTGGTGCACGTGGCCATGGTGGTCTATGCCGGGCCGGTCAACGAGATGCGCTCGATGCTCAGCGGGCGCTTCCGGGTGCGTTACCCGGTCGCGGAACCGGACTCATCGACCACGCCTGCCGGAGAACAGGGCCATGACTGAACGCATCCTGGTCGCGCGCCGACTGCTGCTGCGCGGCGCGATTGCCGGCGCGGGCGTCGGCCTGCTGGGTGGCTGCGATGCGCTGTCGCGCAAGCCCGGCTTCGTCGATGCGCTGGGCATCGCCGGGCCGCTGAACCAGCGCGTGCAGCGATTCCTCAGCGGTGATCGCCTGGCGGCCGAATTCGACCGGTCGATGATCTCGCCGGTATTCCGTCCCAACGGATCGACCGATCCGCAGACGCCGGAATACCTGGAGTTGAAGGCGAACGGCTTCGGCGATTACCGCCTGCGCATTGTCGGCCTGGTTGAGAAACCGCTGGAGTTCGGCCTCGATGCGATCCGGGCGATGCCGACGCGCACCCAGGTCACCCGCCACGACTGCGTCGAGGGCTGGAGCGTGATCGGGCAGTGGAGCGGGGTGCCGCTGGCCCATTTGCTGGGCCTGGCGGAAGCGAAGCCGAGCGCGCGCTACGTGGTGTTCCACTGCTTCGACGACCTGTCCGGGGACGGCAGCCGCTACTACGAAAGCATCGACCTGCGCGACGCGTACCACCCGCAGACCATCGTCGCCCATTCGCTCAACGGCGCGCCGGTGCCGGTGGCCAACGGCGCGCCGCTGCGGATGCGCATCGAGCGCAAGCTCGGCTACAAGCAGCCCAAGTACCTGCGCATGATCGAGCTGGTCGATGGCTACGCCGGCATGCGCGGCGGCCGCGGCGGCTATTGGGAAGACCTGGGCTACGACTGGTACGGCGGCATCTGACCGCGCGGGACCCTGTAGGAGCGGCTTATAGCCGCGAGCTTGCCTGGCTTTTGTGGGAGCGACGGAAGTCGCGACAAACCCGTCGAAGCAGCGTCGCGACTTCCGTCGCTCCCACATGGCCGGAATCCAAAGCTCGCGGCTATAAGCCGCTCCTACAAAGTCACTTGGCCGGCGGGTGGGGGTCGTAGCGCACGTCGACGATGACATAGCGCGCCATGCCGCCCGGCAGCTCCGCCTCGAATTCGTCGCCGGCCCGCTTCTTCAGCATCGCCCGCGCCAGCGGCGAATCGATGCTGATCCAGCCGCGCCCGGCATCGGTCTCGTCGGGGCCGACGATGCGGTGGCGCGACGGCTCGCCGGTGGCGAGATCCTGCACTTCGACGCTGGCGCCGAAATACACCGCGCTGCGGTCCGACGGCGGCGCATCGACGATGCGCAGCGCCTGCAGCCGCTGGCTCAGGTAGCGCACGCGGCGGTCGATGCCGCCCAGCTGCTTCTTGCGGTACGTGTACTCCGCGTTCTCCGAACGGTCGCCCTCGGCCGCGGCAGCGGCCAGCGCGCGCACCACCTCGGGGCGCTGCACGCGCCACAGGTCGTCCAGCTCCGCCTTCAGCCGCGCGTGGCCTTCCGGCGTGACCAGTGCGGTGCTGCTTGCGGCAGGCGGTCGCCAGCGTCCCAATCCGTGGTCCCGGTTACCTGGCGACGCCGCTGCGGCGCAGGCTGTAGTCGAGGTCGCTGTCGGGCGCGTTGCCGTCGCTGTCGAGCATCTCCAGCTCGTCGCTGGAGACGATGCGATACAGGCGATCGTCGAGCTGCTTGCCGTTGGGATCGAGGCGGATGCGCTTGCCGCCGTCCTCGGCCGTCCAGGTGCCGTCGGTGGCCTGGCCCTGTCCGCCGCGATCCTGGTAGACCTCGCGCAGGGTGAAGCTGCCGTCGGCATTGAGGCCGAGCGTGGTGTCGATCCCCGGGCAGTCGGCGCAGGGCACGGTGCCGGTGAACACACCCGCCAGCGCCCTGGCGTCGACGCCGGCCGGGCCGGAGCTGTTGTCGACTTCCGAGACCACGTCGGTGGGATGGGCTTCGGCGGCGGACGTGGCGGCAGCGGTTGCGGCCGCGTCAGGCGTGGCCGCTGCGGCCGCGGCGGACTTGTCGGGAGCCGGTGCGGCCTCGGGCTGGCGCTGGCAGGCGGCGACCAGCAGCGCGGAGGCGACCAGGCACACGGACAAGGGAAGGCGCAGGGTGCGGTGCATCGATCGGGCTCCTGTGAACGGGAATAGGTCAGACCATCGAACCGGGTGGCATGTTCCGCAGGGCGTGGCTCAGCGCTTGCCGCCAAAAATGCCGCCCAGCACCCCGCGCAGGATCTGCCGGCCGACCTGGCTGCCCATGGTGCGCGCGGTCTGCTTGGCCATGGTCTCGATCATGCCCTGGCGGCGCTTGGTGCCGAACAGCGCGTCCTTCATGGCCTGGCCGATGCCACCGCCTTCGTCCTTCGCCGCCGTCGCGGCATCGTCGCGCGTCGGCGTGGCCGGCGACGGCGCGGCCTTCGCATCCGCGCGCGCGGCCAGCATCTCCGCCGCCGATTCGCGGTTGACCGGGGTGTCGTACTTGGCGCCGACCGAGCTGCCGGCGCGCACCTGCGCGCGCTCGACTTCGGTGATCGCACCCATCCGGCAGCGCGGCGGCGCGACCAGGGTTTTCTCCACCGGCATCGGCACGCCCTTGTCCTGCAGGGTCGAGACCAGCGCTTCGCCGGTGCCGAGCTTGCCGATGGCGGTGGCCACGTCGAGCTCGGCGTTGGCGACGAAGGTCTCGGCGGCGGTCTTGACCGCCTTCTGGTCGCGCGGCGTGAATGCGCGCAGCGCATGCTGCACGCGGTTGCCGAGCTGGCCGAGGATGTTGTCCGGCACGTCGTCCGGGAACTGCGAGCAGAAATACACGCCCACGCCCTTGGAGCGGATCAGCCGCACCACCTGCTCGATGCGCTGCTGCAGCGCCGGTGGCGCGTCGTCGAACAGCAGGTGGGCCTCGTCGAACACGAACACCAGCCTGGGCTTGTCCAGGTCGCCGACTTCCGGCAGCTGCTCGAACAGCTCCGACAGCAGCCACAGCAGGAAGCTCGAATACAGCCGCGGCTTCAGGATCAGCTGGTCGGCGGCGAGGATGCCGATCACGCCGCGACCGTCGGGCGTGGTGCGCATCAGGTCGGGCAGTTCCAGCGCCGGCTCGCCGAAGAAATGGTTCCCGCCCTGCTGTTCGATCTGCAGCAGCGCGCGCTGGATCGCGCCGATCGAGGCGGTGCTGACCAGGCCGTACTTGCCGGAGATGTCCTTGCGGTTGTCGCTGGCGAAGGCGAGCAGGGCGCGCAGGTCGTCCATGTCGAGCAGCAGCATGCCGCTGTCGTCGGCCAGCTTGAACACGATCTCGAGCACGCCGGACTGGGTGTCGTTGAGCTCCAGCATGCGTGACAGCAGGGTCGGGCCGATCTCGCTGATGGTGCTGCGCACGGGGTGGCCGAGCTTGCCGTACAGGTCCCAGAAGATCACCGGGCTGGGTTCGCTGCGGTAATCGCCGATGCCGATCTCGGTGATGCGCTGCTGCAGGCGCTCGCTCATGCTCCCCGCCGCAGCCAGGCCGGCGACGTCGCCCTTGACGTCGGCCATGAACACCGGCACGCCGATGCGCGAGAAGCCCTCGGCGATCGTGGTCAGCGTCACGGTCTTGCCGGTGCCGGTGGCGCCCGCGACCAGGCCGTGGCGGTTGCCGAATTTCGGCAGCAGCCACACCTTGCCCTGGCTTTGCGGCAGCGAGTCGGGGGTGGTGACGGCCTTGCCGACGAGGATCGGATCCATGGCGATGCTTCCCGGGAGTTGACGCGATTCTATGCCATCGCAAATGTGACCCAGTCGAGCTTGCCGGAGTTCAGGCCGCAGGGCTACCCTGCATGTACTTTCGTCCAACGACCCTTGCAGTCCATGTCCGTACTTGCCTTGACTTCCGCCCGCTGGGCACCGCTGGCCGTCGCCGTTTCCCTGCTCATGATGTCTCCCGCCGCCGCGGCGCTGTCGAAGCGCGACCAGGCCGCGGTCGACTCGATCAACCAGCGCATGGAAGCGGCCGAACAGCGCTACCGCGACGCGCTGGTGAAGGTCGGCAACAACGATCCCGATGGCGCCGCCGAGAGCAACGCGGCGATCGAGGACATGGAAGACGCGGTCGACGCCTGCGTGAAGCAGAAAGGCTGCCAGGTCACCCGCCAGCTCACCGTCTTCAAGCGCCTGCTCAAGCTCGAGGTCGATGCCCAGGCGGACGAGGACGACGATGGTTCCGATCCGATGGACCCGGATCCCGATCATGTCGGCGACACCGGTATTGCCGGCGTGGTGCCGGAAGCCGCGCGCGCGGCCAGCCTGCTCGACGACAAGAGCCACCGATTCGACGCGATGGTGCAGTACAACCCGGCGGTGCAGGCCGGCATCCGTCGCTGGCTGACCGACCTGCGGCCGTCGCTGATGGACAGCTACGAGAACTACGAGTACCTGCAGCAGATCATGTGGCCGTCGTTCGAGCGCGCCGGGCTACCCGAAGCGCTGCTGTTCGGGATCATGGCCAAGGAGTCCAACGGCAAGGTGCACGCCACTTCGCGCGCAGGCGCTGCCGGGCCGATGCAGTTCATGCCGGCGACCGGCCAGCGCTTCGGGCTGGGCATGGATTCCACCGGCTTCGACACCCGCTACGATCCGCGCGCCGCCGCCGCGGCCAGCGCCGCCTACCTCAACGAGCGCATGGGCCAGCTCAACAGCAGCATCGAACTGGCGCTGGCCGCCTACAACGGCGGCGAAGGGCGTGCCCTTCGCGTCTACCAGGGCAGCGGCGGCCGCGGCTTCTGGGATGCCGACGTGTACAACCAGTTCCCGGCCGAGACCCGCGACTACGTGCCGATGGTGATCGCAGCGGCATGGCTGTTCCTGCATCCGAAGCAATACGGCCTGAAATTCCCGCATGTGGAAAGCAGGCCGGCGCTGCTGCAGTTGCAGCAGCCCACCTCGATCTACGAGTTGACCATCTGCCTGGGCAACGGCAGCACCCGCGACGGCTACATGCGCGCGCTGCGCAACCTCAACCCGCGCTACCAGGCCGACAGCTGGCTGCCGGCCGGCGGCAGCATCCACGCCACCAGCCAGATCGTGCGCCTGTACAACCGCTACTGCGTGCGCGGACCGCGTGCCGAACTGGCGCAGCAGCTGGTAGCCAGCGACGCGAGCACGGCGATCGTCAGCGCCGGTCCGGCGACGCCGATGGCATTGCCAGCCGATGCGGCGTCCGCGACCGTTGCCACCGGCAAGCCCGTGCCGGCCAAGAAACCGCGCACGCACCGCGTTTCGCGCGGCGATACCGTGGTGGGGATCGCGCAGAAGTATTCCTGCGACACCAAGGTGCTGGCCAGGGCCAACGACCTCAAGTCGCCGCGCTACGCGATCCGGCCGGGGCAGCAGTTGAAGCTGGAGGGGTGTGCAAGATAGGAAGAGGCTTGCGTGCCACGCAGGTGCCTGGCATTGAACGGCACGCACTCGGCACCGACGAGCAGCAGGTCGGAGTCACGCCCCCGACGCGTCTATCGAGGAAACTCGGAATCGCTCGCGTCAGGCGCGTAAGCAATGAAGTAGGTCGGGGTTACACCCCCGACGCGCTGATTGAAACAATCGGAGACGCTCGCGTCGGGCGCGCAGGCCCGACCTACGGGTGCAGGGTGGCGAGACGTTCACCCAGTCGTACCGGCGACTCGCCGGCAAGCCCCGGTGCCAGTTCCGCCACGCCCTGTGGCAGCAAAACGATTACCGTCGAACCGTAGTTGAAGCGCGCCGCGCCAGACGGATCGCTCCGCCGCACGCATGCTGATGCCGTCGCCACGGCTTGCGACAGGGAGTCGCCGGCGCGAAACAAGGCTTCCCCTAAATTCGCCTGGCCAATGCTTGTCCGAGCCTCACCGACATCTCCGCCTTCAGTCCCACTGCCAGCTCCGCCACACCCGGCGGCAGCAAAATGACTACTGTCGAGCCGTAGTTGAAGCGCGCCATTTCCGCGAAGCGCTCGACCACGATGTTGGCGTCGCGGTAATCCTTGACCGTGATGGCGTCGCCGTAGGTGGGGATTTCCACGCCGCTCCACACCGTCTCCACACCCGAAACCAGCAGGGCGCCGACCATGACCACGGCCATCGGGCCGAAATCGGTGTCGAACAGGCAGGCTAGGCGCTCGTTGCGGGCGAACAGGCGCGGCACGCTGCGCACCGCGTCGGGACCGACGGAAAACAGGCGCCCGGGCACGTGTACGGTTTCGCGCAGGGTGCCGGTCCACGGCATGTGCACGCGGTGGTAGTCCTTGGGCGACAGGTAGACGGTGGCGAACAGGCCGTCGGCGAAGGGTTGCGCCGCGTCGGCGTCGCCGAGCAGCTCCGCGGCGCTGAACGACTGCCCCTTGGCCTGGAAGATGCGGCCGTTGTCGATCGCACCGCACTGGCTGATGCGGCCGTCGGCCGGCATCAGCAGCGCCCGCGGGTCGGGATCGGGCGCACGCACGCCGGGCTTGAGCGCGCGGGTAAAGAAGGCATTGAAGCTGGGATAGGCGCGCGGGTCGGGTTCGGCGGCTTCTGACAGGTCCACGCCGAACCTGCGCGTCACGGTGTCGATCAGCCACTGCTTGAGCGCGGCGTTGCGCGAATACGCAAGCCGCCGCGCCAGCGACGACAGCAGGCGATGCGGAAGGACGTAGCTGAGGGTGGTGGTGAGACTCATCTGTACCTGCGATTCCTGTGGTGTCCACAGGAACGGTGTCCTGCAGAAGCGGCTTGCAGCCGCGAACTCTTTGCATCGGAAAGGTCGCCTGCAGAAGCTTGCGGCTGCAAGCCGCTGCTACAGGTCGGGGTCGGGGTGCCGCGTGAGCGCAATCATGTCCGCCGCGATCGCCTTCGGATCGAGCGGCGGCTGGATCACGCCGGCCATGCGGCCCTGCGGGTCGAGCACGGCGATGGTGGCGGAATGATCGACGCTGTACTGATCGGCCGGCGCCCCGTCCGGCGGCGGTACCTTGGCGAACACCAGCGACAGCGAGCGCGCGAACTTCTCCAGCGCCGGCAGGTCGGCGGTGGCGGCCATGGTGTCGCGGTGGAAGGCGTGCGCGTACTCGCCGATGCGGTCGGGCGTGTCGCGCCCGGGGTCGACCGACACGAACAGCACCCGCGGCCGGCTGGTGTCGGGCAGCGCCTCCCAGGCCTTCTGCGC
>SWCD01000270.1_pt1 | contig 46724 bp, 49 predicted proteins | sample 4693011 | NCBI WGS metagenome assembly SWCD01 (sample SAMN10267278, study PRJNA491770) | bioreactor metagenome | isolation source: DHS bioreactor inoculated with marine | place: Japan: Omine Ridge, Nankai Trough
GGGGGGGATCACCTCTTGCGCGCGCACGCCGTCTTCGTCGAAGCCCTGGATCGCGCCGTGGGCCAGACCGATGCGAAGGTCCTGCGGGCCGGTGTCGGCGCCGGGCATATAGGCGGTCAAATCGGCGCCCGGAAACTTGCGGGTCAGCGGGGCGGGCAGCAGCATGACGCCGTCGGCCATGCGCACCGGGTCCGCGTCTTTCAGCAGGTGGACATTGTCGCCGGCCAGCGCGTCCAGCCGTTGCCACAGGCTTTCGGCGGCAAGGCTGTCGTGGTTGCCGGGCAGCAGCCACCAGTGCACATCGGGCTGGCTGTTCATCACCGTCAGGGCCTGACGCCAGACGTAATCGGTGGGGGTCTCGGTGTCGAAGACGTCGCCCGCGATCAGGATATGGCTGGCCTGATGGGCCTTGGCCGCGTCCAGCAGCGCGTGCAGGGCGGCGTGGCGCGCCTCGGTCGCGTGGCCGCGGATGGGGTCGGGCAGGGTGCCGAAGCGCTTGCCAAGATGCAGATCCGAACTGTGGATGAAGCGGAAGGGCGGCAAGGGGGTCTCCTGTCGTTAGACGTCGGCGGGCGCTATGAAGCCGAGAGCGCCGCGCGGCCCTGTTCGCAGCTCTCAAGTTCATCCTGCGTCGTTGCAGCGCCGCAGAGTTTGCAGGATAGCTGTAGCACCTCAGCCAAGCGGCACCCGCAGGAAAATTCTTGCATCTTGGCCGTTTACGGCTTTCCTGGGCGCATGGTGATGCTGGTACGCGTCATTGGCTACTTTCTTTGGGGGTAAAAGCGGTTGCCCTTGCGCGAAACGCACCGGATAAATAGCTGAACGCTTCTTCGTTTAGAGCCTCGAACACTCCGTTCTCGATCTCGTCGCCGTTGACTATCTGTGAGACCCTGGGCTGCTCCAAGCGGGGCAGGGTAATTCCTGTACTAGTCTTACAATCGTCTTTCGAGGCGTTCCGGGCAATCTCGTAAAACTCTTGAGTTTCGAAGTTGAAACTGAGTTGGTTGGTTCTACACGCACCTACTCCTATGGGCACGGCGTCGATAGACTTAGCCTCTTCGTCCCACCGTGTGATGCGATAAATATCGTCAGCAATATTATCGATAAAATATGTCTGAGTCCATGAATTGTCGTCTGGTATAATCAAAGCATATTGTCGGTATTCACATGTGCCTCGACTGCGCTCGCACCTGATATCCACGTGATTGATAGGATATACTATGTTGTCTCCCAGCATTTTAACCGTTCCCGTAACAATTGCTCGACTTTCGTATAATTGTCCGCCAAATTGGGATGGAAAGAAGTGAACTCGGGTCAAATTGACCCTCGAAACACGATATTCAAGTGTGGTTAACTGAGAAATCGTTAGGTTTCCAGTTGGTTCTTCTCCGAGATCTGCTTGAAATGCGCGTTTGGCGGCTTCGTAATCGCCGAGGCCAGCATACATTAGTACATTAAGTTTAGCTTGGGCTAAGAGGTCTCCGTGTGGGGAGAGCGCCTCACCAGCTATACCTAAATACACCATCGGAATTTTTGAAACGCGTTCATCTTCCGGCAAGGCAGCAAGCTCTCCCGGCAGAAAATCAGCGTAATACGTCATAGCATTCTCATCGGCGTACGCCGAACCGCACCAGACAAACGCAATCCCCAAAAGATTTTTAAACATAGAGATCTCTCCCCGAGCCAAGTAATACGTGATGCCGCGAGATCTCGCAGCACAAGTTTGAGCGCCGAACTGTCTGAAGTGCTGCAAATGCTGCCCGGCGTCGGCGTTGCAACTTGGCGCACTTGGCCGCCCCCTTACCCCAACGTGGCCTTGGCGCCCAGCGAGGCCGAGACCGCATCGGCGGCTTCCTGCACCTTTTGCGCGAAGGCGTCGATCTGATCGGTGCCGACCCGGCTGGTGGGCCCCGAAACCGAGATGCCCGCGATGGTCTCGCCGTAAGCGTTGCGGATGGGGGCGGCGATGCAGCGCATGCCCTCGTTCCGCTCTTCGTTGTCGACCGAATAGCCGCGGGCGCGGATCAGGCCCAGATCGGCCACCAGCGCGTCGGGGGCGGTCAGGGTATGGGGAGTGAAGCCTTCGAGGGTGCGCGACAGCACCCGGTCCAGCCGATCCTGCGGGAAATGCGCCAGCAGCGCCTTGCCGATCCCCGAGGCATGGGCCGGCGATTTCGTCCCCGGCGGAAAGAAGGCGCGGATCGAGGCATGGGTCTCGACCTGACTGACGAACAGCACCTCTCCGTCGTTCTCGATGCCCAGATTGGCGGTCTCGCCGGTGGCCTCCATCAACTGGCGCAGCACCGGGCGCGAGCGTTCGATCAGACTGGTGCGGCGCAGAAACCCCGAGCCGATCAGAAAGGCGTTCGGCCCCACGTGCCACGTCTGGGCGGCCTCGTCGATTTCGACAATGCCGTGGCCCTGAAAGGTGGTCAGAACGCGGTAGACGGTGGCGGGGGACTCGTCCAGTTCCTGCGCAAGTCCGGTCAGGGTGGCGTTTTCCAGCCGCGCAAGCTGGCTTAGGACGTGCAGGGCGCGGTCCAGCGACTTGATGGTGTTCTGCGGCGTCGCGTCGTTGAACGCCTTGGGGCGGCCACGGGGGCGGCCAAGGGGGGCGGCGTCTCGGTTGGCGTCCCGTGGCATCGCAAACTCCTGCGGCGGCGGCGGCTGGTGCCGCGTGAAAATCGCAACCCTTCGGAAGGGCTTGCGGAAGGGCTTGGGTTTTGCCTGTCATAGCCGAATTGAAATGATTTTTCAAAAAAATTGTGCCGGAGGCTCTGTCGCGTTATTGCGGCGACTGACGGGCCGTTGAACGGCGGGGGTGCAGGGGCCAAGGTGGCCTTTGCCGCCGCGCCGGGCTATTCGGCAAAGATAATCAGACGCGGACAAGAGCATGAGCACCAGACCCATTCGCATCGTCATCAACGGCTTCGGGCGCATCGGGCGCACGATCCTGCGCCAGCTTGTCACCAGCCGCGCCGATCTGCCGATCGAGCTGGTGCTGATCAACGATGTCGCCCCGCTGGAGACCTGCGCCTATCTCTTTGAGTTCGACAGCGTTTTCGGCCCCGCCCCCTGCCGGGTCGAGACCGTGGATCAGGGGCTGGTGCTGGATGGCCGCGTGATCCCGTTCCACCGTCAGCCCGACCTGACGCTGCTGGATCTTTCCGGCGTCGACGTGGTTCTGGATTGCACCGGCAAGGCCGACAGCCGGGGCATGGCGCGGCGGGGCATCGTGGCGGGGGCGCGGCGGGTGCTGATCTCGGGCCCGTCCGATGCGGCGGATGTCACCGTGGTCCCCGGCGCCAACGACGCGGCGCTGGGCACGCAGGAACTGGTCTCGGCCGCGTCCTGCACCACCAACGCGGTCGCCCCCTTGCTGGCGGTGCTGGAGGACGCGTTTGGCGTGACGGGCGGGCATATGAACACCATCCATTGCTATACCGGCAGCCAGCCCACGGTGGATGCGCCCCGGGGCGGCGAGGGGGCCGATCTGGCCCGCAGCCGCGCGGCGGCGTTGTCGATGGTGCCCACCACCACCAGCGCCACCCATCAGATCGAGAAGGTGCTGCCCGGATTGGCCGGCCGCGTCACCGGCAGCGCGGTGCGGGTGCCGGTGGCCAGCGTCTCGGCGGTGGATATGACCCTGCGTCTGGCCCGGCCCCCCGCCGATGTGGGGGCGTTGCGGGACGGGCTGCGCGGGTTATGCGCGGCCTCGCCTGTGCTGGGCTGGACCGACAGGCCGCTGGTCTCGACCGACCTGCGTGCGCGACCCGAGTCGCTGATCCTTGCCGGCCCCGAGCTGATGCTGGGGCCGGATCATTGCCGGGTCTTCGGCTGGTATGACAACGAATGGGGCTTTTCCAGCCGGATGCTGGACCTGTGCCTGCGGATGGGGGCCCAAGCGACGGAAAGCTAGGCGACTGAAGGCTAGGCGACGGAAAGCTAGGGGGCGGCAGGCTAGGCGGAAGCGGCGGGGCGGATTTCACCCCGCGCGCGGCCTCTAGTCCTGCATCTGCGCCAGTTGGTTCAGGATGCTGGTGTAGTTCTCGACCCCCTGCGCACCCGTCACCAGATGCTTGTTGCGAAAGACCATCGAGGGCACCCCGCGAATGCCCTGCCGCAGCCACGTCTGCTCGGCCTCGCGCACGGCTTGGGCATAGCGCTGGTCGGCCAGCACGGCGCGGGCCTCGTCTGCGTCCAGCCCGACGCTGGCGGCGATCTCTGTCAGGACCTGCGTGTCCGACAGATCCTTGCGGTCGGTGAAATAGGCGGTGAAGAAGGCGCGTTCCAGCGCGTCGGCCTTGTCTTGCGTCTTGGCCCAATGGATCAGCTGATGCACGTTGAAGGTGTTGTACATCCGCATGCCGTCGCCGTATTTGAACGCGATCCCCAGCCCCGCGCCCAGATCGGTCAGCATCTGCCGGTTTTCGCGCGATTGCTCGGGCGTGCTGCCATATTTCTCGGAGATATGCTCGGCCAGATCCTGACCCTCGTCGGGCATGTCGGGGTTCAGCTCGAACGGGTGCCAGTGGATTTCATGGGGGGTGCCGGTGTCCTTCAGGGCGCGCAGCAACTGCCGGTAGCCCACCACGCACCACGGACAGACCACATCCGAGACGATGTCGATGCGAAGCGGGGCGGCGGCAGGGTTGGCGGCAGTATCGGCGGCAGTTTCAGCAGCAGTGTCGGCGGCGGTCTCGGGCATTGTGCGATCCAGTTCGGAGGGGTGTGAGTGATCCGGGCAAAGCGTGCCCCGTTCCCGTCAGATTGGGGCGAGGGGGCCGGAAATCAAGGAACTGCCGCGCCCGTGCCCACGCCGAAGCCTTACGCGTTCAGGACGGCGGCCACATGATCACCGTCAGGATCCGGCACCAGATCGTCAAAGCCGTGGACCGAGCGGTCGGAGGCCCAAGAGGTCGAAATACTGCGGTGATGCAGGAATTCGAATTCGTGGGTGCGCACCACATGCTGGCATATCGGGTTGCGAATGCCCTTTTGGATCATATGGGTCGACTGCCAGCCGCGTCCCATAAACGATTGCGGACGGTAGCAGTATTTGCCCCGGTGCGCCGCGTCGTCCGACCGGCGGTATCTGTGGGTCGTATATTCGGCCGCGCTGCCATCGGGGGCATAGACCCAATGGCCGCTGAAGCACACAGCGCCGAACGGGTTGGCGGCGGCGGCGTCGAAGATCGTGCGGTCGCGGCGGCGAAGCAGTAATTCATCTATATCCAGCGACAGGACGGCCCTTGCGTGGCGCAGGAAGCGACGCGACAGCAGGCTGTGCATGCTGGGTTGGAAGAAATTGCAGTCCGGCCCCCGCCGGAACGTCCCGATCGGCATGAAGGGCAGGGGGGCCGTTACCACCGTGACCGCGTCGAAGCCGTCGACAGTCTGCATGGCGGCCAGAAGCTCGTCCGGCGTGTAGTCGGTGCTTCCGTTGTCCAGCAGAAGGACGGCATTGGCCTGCTGCTCGTGCTGATGGAAGCGCATCCAGTCCTTGATCCACGCCAGACGGTTGTTCTTGTTCTGGGCGTAAAGCGTGTTCTTGCCGGCGAAAAGCTCGGTGTCCTGCCGGTTGATCCGCAGGTTGTAGCTGTGCCCGAACAGCGGAACGTCGACGGTCGCGACCGAGGGGTCCCAGTTCTTTTGCTCGATCTGGATAAAATAGCGCGCCTCGGTCACGCGCGAGGTTCCGGCGACCCCGATGCCGGCGGCCCGCAGCCCGTCCAGAACGCCGTCCTTCAGGTTGACGAGGGGCGGGCAGAAGACCTGCAGCACGTTTTTTGCGTCCAGAAACGCGTCGTAGACCACTGTGTATTGGTCATAGCCCGTCCAGAAGTCCTCTGACAGGACCGTGACGCCCGGCAATGCCGCCCGCGAGACGCCGTGGCGGGGATCAAGGCGGACATAGCCGAGATGGTCGATGGGGGTGGTCATGGCACTCTACTCTCAAGGGGCGATACGGCGACGGCAGCCCGGTGTCTCGGGGGCATTCAGTCGAGGTTGTAGAGCATCCGGGCGTGCGCGAAAATGTCTTGCGTCGCCGCCCTGCAAATTCGATGCGGCCGCAGGGTGTAGGTCGCGGCTGGGATGGCCGATGTTGGTGGCCTGTCGGCTGGGGTGTGTTACACCGAGCAATTCAGAATCGCAGACCCCGCTGACGGGGGCCACTCGGTGCCGAGGTTGAAGTGATGAACCACGTTGAAAAATCCGCCCGTCTCTCGGTCGCCCCGATGATGGATTGGACCGACCGCCACTGCCGGTATCTGCACCGGGTGATGAGCCGTCATGCCCTGCTGTACACCGAGATGGTGACCGCCCCCGCCGTGGTGCATGGCAACCGCGAGATGTTGCTGGGCTTCGATCCGGCCGAGCATCCGGTGGCGTTGCAGCTTGGCGGCTCTGACCCGGCGTTGTTGGCGCAGGCGACCGGGATCGCGATGGGCTACGGGTATGACGAGATCAACCTGAACGTCGGCTGCCCGTCGGACCGGGTGCAGTCGGGCGCGTTCGGGGCGGTGTTGATGAAGGATCCGGCGCTGGTGGCCGATTGCGTCACCGCGATGCAGGAGGCGGCGGCGAAAGCCCAAGGCCCCGCGCCCGAGATCACCGTCAAATGCCGCATCGGCGTCGATGATCAGACCCCCGATCAGATCCTGCCGGCGTTTTTGGAAACCATCCGCGCCGCCGGCATCCGGCGGGTGGCGATCCACGCCCGCATGGCGTGGTTGCAGGGCCTTAGCCCCAAGGAAAACCGCGACGTGCCGCCTTTGGATTACGATCTGGTGCTGGCGATGAAACGGGCGTTTCCGGACATGCATGTCTCGGTCAATGGCGGCATTGCGGATCTGGATCAGGCGCAGGCGTTTCTGGATGCAGGGCTGGACGGGGTGATGGTGGGGCGCGCGGCCTATCACGCGCCGGCGCAGATCCTGTTGGAGGCCGACCGGCGGATTTTCGGCGCCGATCACGCCATCACGGCCCATGAGACGGTGCGGCAGATGCTGCCCTATATCGAGGCGCATCTGACGGCGGGCGGACGGCTGCATTCGGTCACGCGGCACATGCTGGGGCTGTTTCTGGGCCGTCCCGGCGCGCGCGGCTGGCGGCGGGTGTTGTCCGAGGGCGCCCATCGCGACGGCGCGGGCGTGGCGCTTGTCGAAGAGGCGCTGGCGCAGGTCAGCGACACGCAGGCGCGGCAGGACCAGATCGCCAGCTTGGGGTAAGGTCAGTCGGGGTTGGACGTCACCTGAACGCGGGCCCCGTCAGCGCCCCTCAACGCCAGCCGACACCCTCCTCAGAGCCTGCGCTTGACCCGGGCCGCGCGGCCGCCTCGGCGTTTGGTCAGGCGGGGGGCGCGGGCGGGCAACTCGTCCATGATGGCGCGGCGCTCGTCCTCGGACAGGCGGGACCAGCCGGTGATCTCGTCCAAGGTGCGCAAGCAGCCGGTGCAGATCCCCTCGACCGGGTGGACCAGACACAGCTTGACGCAGGGCGACGAGACCTTGCCCGATTGCCGTTTGTTTTCATTGCCGTCGGACGTGTCGTTCATGTCAGACTGATCCGTCTTGTGCCTTCAGATTGCGCATCCGGTCCAGCGCGCCTTGCAGGATATAGCCTGCGGCGACGTGGTCGACCACCTCGCTGCGTCGCCGCCGCGAGACGTCGGCCTCCAGCAGGGCGCGTTCAGCCGCGATGGTGGACAAACGCTCGTCCCAGAAAGTGATGGGCGTGGGGGTCAGCCGCGACAGGTTGCGGGCGAAGGCGCGGGTTTTCTGACAGCGGGGCCCTTCCGAGCCGTCCATGTTGCGCGGCAGGCCCAGCACCATCCCCCCGATGGCGCGGCGCGACAGGATCGCCAGCAGCGCCTCGGCGTCTTGGGTGAACTTGACCCGGCGGATGGTTTCAAGCGGCGAGGCCACGCTTAGCATCGGGTCCGAGACCGCGATACCGATGGTCTTGTCGCCCAGATCCAGCCCCGCAAGCGGCGTCATGGGGGGCAAGGCGGCCAGAAAGGCGGCGATATCGTCGTGCACGGTCATGTCGGGGTCGCGCCAGCGGGTAAGACTGCGGTCAAGCCACCGGTCATGCGATGGGGGGCCCGGCGGGGCGGGTGCGCCGACGGCTCACTGCAGCACCCCGGCGGCTTCGGCGGCGGGGCGGATCTGGGCCAGCGTGGCGTCGTCGTCGGCGAAGGTCTGGCTGGCCTCGTCCCAGATGGCGCGGGCGCGATCCGATTGGCCCAGCACGCCCAGCGCCCGGATCAGACGGGCCCATTCGGCGGGTGTGCCGCCCTCGGCCGCCAGCCGCTCGGAGAGTTGACCGACCATGCCTTCGATCATGGCGTTGCGATCCTCGGCGGTCATGTCGCCGGCGGCGGCGATGGCTTCGCGGTCGGGGCCGGGCAGGGCGCCAGCACCGCCATCACCGCCAGCCTGTCCCGAAACTTGGCTGGAAGGCTGCAGCGGCCCGCCGCGTGCCCCCGACAGGCTGAAGCGTTCGCCCGCAAGCGCGGCGACCTCTTCGATCTGCTGGCGGATGGGGCCGATCCACGGCGCGTCCTTGGGCCCCTGATCCAATTGGCGCCGCCAGATGCGGAAGCTCAGGTCAGGCCGGCCCAGTTGGGCGAACATCAGGCCCGAATAGTAAAGCGCCGGGCCGTTGCGTGGGTCCATCTCCAACGCCGTGCGCAGGGCGGTTTCGGCCTCGGGCGAGACATACCCGCCGGCGGCCAGTATCCGCATATCGGCCAGATCGGCATAATCGCTGGCGGTGGCGTCCTTGCCCTTCATCTCGATCGCGCCGGCCTTGGCCTTGGCGGCGGCGGCGAAGTTGCCAAGATTGCCCTCGGAGCGGGCCAGCAGGTCGTAGCCCCGCGCGTCGCCCGTTTTCTGATCCAGCATGGTGCGCAGCCGCTCGACCAATTGAAGATAGGCGGGATCGGTGTCGGCGGGCGGGGCGGCGGGGGGAATGACGGCCTCGGCCTTGGCCTGCGAGGGCCGGTTGCGGGCGGCCTCTTCAAGGTTGGCCAGACGGGTCGCGAGCGGCATGTCGGGATAGCCCGGCGCGCCGATCTTCGTGTAAAGGGCGGCGGCCCCCACGACGATCAGCAGCGCGATAAAGGCGGCGGCCAAGCCCTTGGCGACAGGGCGGGAATGGGCCTGCGCCCGGGTGCCCGCACGAGCCAGCGCCCGGTCGGCTTCAAGGATCCGTCGCGAGATTTCCAGCCGGGCGCGACCCGCCTCGTCTTGCGTGATGACGCCGCGGGCCAGATCGCGGTCCAGTTCTTTCATCTGGTCGCGGTAGACCTGCAGATCGTTCTCTTCCGGTGCGGAGGCCTCGCGCGGTCGCAAAAGCACCCCCACAAGGATTGCGGTGACGACAAGCGAGATGGCGGCGGTCAAAACCCAGAAAAGCATACGATACCGATCCTGTTAGGCAGATATATCGAACCCCTGTATCGGGGTGGCTGCAATATAAAAAGTAACAATCGACGCGCAGGGGCGTGAGGTCGCATCCGCGCAGGAACCTGTCGCGCGGGTGAACGGCGCGGCTGACAGGGGCTGACAGGGGGCTGACGGGGGGCTGACGGGGGCTGGAAGGGGCCCGGACGCGGGGCGGGATGTCGCGAACGGACTGGGGAATGCCGCAGGGCGGCATGGACGCGGCCCGGTTCCGGCGCGATACATGGGGCGTGTGCGAAAGGTGTGGAACCGGGGCGCGGGGCAGGGGTGTGGGACCTGTTTCAAGCCACCGCAGACTGATCGCAGACCGACCGCCGACCGACTACGCAGACCGACCGCAGCCCGCATCACGCAGACCGCATCAGAAGGGCCCTGACATGAAACGCTACTCGGCCTTCGCCATCGCCCGCGAGGCGCTTCGGTTCCACAAGGGCTGGGACCGCGCGTGGCGCTCGCCCGAGCCCAAGGCGCGGTACGACGTGGTGATCGTCGGCGCGGGCGGCCACGGGCTGGCGACGGCCTACTACCTTGGCAAGAACCACGGCATCACCAACGTCGCCGTGATCGAAAAGGGCTGGCTGGGCGGCGGCAACACCGGGCGCAACACCACGATCATCCGGTCGAACTACCTGCAGGACCCCTCGGCCGCGATCTACGAGAAGGCCCGCAGCCTGTACGAGACGATGAGTCAGGATCTGAACTACAACGTCATGTTCAGCCCGCGCGGCGTGATGATGCTGGCCCAGACCGAGCATGAGCGGCGCGGCTACCTGCGCACGGCCCACGCCAACGCCCTGCAAGGGGTGTCGACGGAATTCATCGGCCCCGAGCGCGTCAAAGAGCTGTGCCCGATCATCGAGACGCGCGGCCCCCGCTATCCGGTGCTGGGGGCGCTGTGGCAACCGCGCGGCGGCACGGCCCGGCATGACGCGGTGGCGTGGGGCTATGCGCGGGCCTGCTCGGACATGGGCATGGACATCATCCAGCAATGCGAGGTGACGGGCGTGCGCCGGCAGGGCGGCAAGGTGGTCGGCGTCGACACCGCCAAGGGGCCCATCGATTGCGGCAAGCTGGCGCTGGTGGTGGCCGGGCACTCGGGCGTGCTGGCCGAAATGGCGGGGTTCCGTCTGCCGCTGGAAAGCGTGGCGCTTCAGGCGATGGTCACCGAGCCGGTCAAACCCTGCATGGACGTGGTGGTGATGGCCAACACCGTGCATGGCTACATGAGCCAGTCCGACAAGGGCGAGATGGTGATCGGCGGCGGCACCGACGGCTTCAACAACTACACCCAGCGCGGCAGCTTCCATCATATCGAGGAAACCGTCCGTGCACTGGTCGAGACCTTTCCCATGATCAGCCGCCTGAAGATGCTGCGCCAGTGGGGCGGGATCGTGGACATGACGGGCGACCGCTCTCCGATCCTGTCCAAGACGCCGCTGGGCAATTGCTTCATCAACTGCGGCTGGGGCACCGGCGGGTTCAAGTCGATCCCCGGCTCGGGCTGGGCGATGGCCGAGCTTGTCGCCCGTGGCGAGCCGGGCGCGCTGGCGGCCCCCTTCTCTCTGGACCGCTTCGCCGAGGGGCGGTTCATCGACGAAAGCGTTGCTGCCGGGGTGGCACATTGAACGCGCGGTCATGCGGTCGTGTCGCCGGCGCGCCGGGCCCGGCAGCGATTCCCGTGGTGTCTTCTGTGGCGGGCGCGCGCGTTCGGCCTGTTGTGGGCGCGGTCCTGCTGAACGGTCGGGCTGAATTTGGAGCCGTCTCTTTGCCCGTCTCTTTGCCCGTGTCTTTGCCCGACCCTTTGGCCCTGCGGCTTGGCCTGCCGGCCAGAATCCGCGCATCCGGCCGGGGCCCTCAGGGGAACAAACCTTCTTCGACAGACGTTCCCCCGTGGAAGTCAATAGAAGAGGAGTTACCGCCGTGGCCGAGCCAGAGCGTATCCATACCCATACCGAAACCCACTCTGACAAGCGGAGCGGGTCGGGTCTTGCCCTCATCATCGGCGGTCTTGTCGTCGCCGTTGCAATCATCGCCTGGTTCCTCATGGGCGGCGACGGCGCCGACATCGGCACCGCGACCACCGGAACCGGTGGCGGCGAGACCAACATCCAGATCGAGGCCCCCGAGGGCGGCAACGCCTCGGCTGGCGCATCCGCCGAAGGCACTGCCCCGGCGCCCGAACCCGAAGCGGCCCCGACCGCTCCGGCAGCGTCCGCTGACGCCGAAGCCACGACTGCGCAGTAACTATTACGGTAGTAGTTTCTGTCGCATCTGCGTCCCGCAACCGGGTCGGCCCCTTGGGGTCGGCCCGTCTGCGGGCGCACGGCTTATGGCCCCTTGGGCGGCTCAGTCTTGGGGCGCTCAGTCTGGGCCGGATCGCGGGAACCGGAGCCCGCTTTTAGACGTTTCATATGCATATAAGCGCAATATGGACGGTATTTTCTCATGGTTACAGATACTCGTAACAACTCGGGGCTCGCGTTCGTTGTCGGCGCCCTTATCGTCGTTGCCGCAATTCTTGGATATTTCTACATGGGCGGCGGTATTCCCAACGCCAATGCCAGCGGCATCAACGTCAAAATCGAACAGCCGTCAGCGGGCTATTAAAGCCCCTCACACGACCTGTCGTATCGTAAAATCACAAGGCAGGCGCCTCGCGGCGTCTGCCTTTGTCATGTCCGGACCTGTCTCATGCTGATATTGACCTGCCCCTATTGCAATGTCGCCGCCGACGAGACCGAACTGACCCCCGGCGGCGAGGCCCATCTGACCCGTGCCGGTGCCGACGCGACGGAGGCCCAGCTTGAAAGCTATCTGTTCCACCGCCAAAACCCGCGCGGCGTGCATTTTGAGCGCTGGCGCCACAGCTATGGCTGCGGCAAGTGGTTCCACGCCGCCCGCTGCACCGTGACGCTGGAGGTCTTCGGCACCTACAGCGCCCAGACCACCGCGCCCCCCAAGGCCATCGAACAGGCGATCCGCGCCCGCAGACCGGACTGGACGCCCGCGCCCGCCATACCTGCCGAGGGGGCTGAAACCGCGACCGCCAGCGCGGCGGACCCTGCCACCAGCGGACGGATCAAAGCAAAGACAGGAGCGGGCAGCCCCAAGGCCCCGAGGTCCGGCGCAAAAGCCAAGCCCGCGTCGCGATCTAAGGCGAAGGCCGGGCGAAAACCCTCTGAGTCTGATAGCAAAACCGGTGTTGATCCTAAAACTGACGCCGATACTGCCCCCGATACTGCCACCGACATCAAAGGATCCGCGTCATGAGCCGCAGGCTGAACACCGGCGGACGTCTTTCCGGGCGTCACATCGACCGCGCTGCCCCGCTGGAATTCCGCTTCAACGGTCGCCGCATGCGCGGGTTTCGCGGCGATACGTTGGCCTCGGCCCTGTTGGCTAATGGTCAGATGATGGTGGGCCGCTCGTTCAAGTACCACCGTCCGCGCGGCATCGTCGCCGCCGGCCCGGAAGAGCCGAACGCGCTGGTCAACCTTGGCCGCGGCGCCCGGTTGGAGCCCAACCAGCGGGCCACCACGACCCCGCTGTTCGAGGGACTGGAAGCGGCCAGCCAGAACCACTGGCCCAGCCTGCAATTCGACATAGGCGCGATCAACGCCCGCCTGTCGCGGTTCCTGCCGGCGGGGTTCTATTACAAGACGTTCATGTGGCCGCGCAGCTTCTGGAAACACGTCTATGAGCCGATCATCCGCGCCTCGGCAGGCTTGGGCAAAGCGCCCGAAGGCCCGGACGCCGACACCTATGAACACTACCACGCCCATGTGGATGTGCTGGTCGTGGGCGGCGGCGTGGCGGGGCTGGAATCCGCCCGCGTGGCCGCCGAAGCCGGTGCGCAGGTGCTGCTGGTCGAACAGCAGACCCATTGGGGCGGTCGCGCCGCCGTCGATGGCGGCACGGTTCAGGGGGAGCCTGCCGATTACTGGGTGCAACGCACGGTCGAGGCGCTGGCCGCCATGCCCAACGTCGACATGCGGGCGGGCACCGTGGCCAGCGGCGTCTATGATCATGGCTATGTTCTGGCGACCGAGCGTCTGGCGGCCGAGGATGTCGCGGGGGATGCCGCCGGGGATGTCGCGGGTAATCCCGACGCAGGCGATCCCATGCCGGGCGGGCAGGGCCCGCGCCAGCGGCTGTGGCGCATCCGGGCGCGGCGCATTGTGACGGCGACGGGGGCCATTGAACGCCCGCTCAGCTTTGCCGGCAACGATCTGCCCGGCGTGATGCTGGCCGGGGCGGTGCGCGACTATGTGGTCAACCATGCCGTCACCCCCGGCGATGCCGTGGTCGTCGTTACCAACAACGACGACGGCTACCGCACCGCGCTTGCCTTGTGCGACGCGGGCGTCAGCGTGCCCGCCATCATCGACGCGCGCACCAGCGCCACCGGCGATCTGCCCAGTCAGGCCCGTGCCGCCGGTCTGCGGATCGAAACCGGCACCGCCATCGGGCGCGTGCTGGGCCGCCGCCGTGTCGAGGCGGTCGAGATCTGTCCGCAGGCGGGCGACGGCAAAGGGGCCTCGGCCCGGCGGATCGACTGCGACGCCGTGGCGATGTCGGGGGGCTGGTCGCCCGTGGTGCACCTGTGGTCCCATTGCGGCGGCAAGCTGATCTGGGACGAGGCCGCCGCCGCCTTCCGCCCCGACCCTGACTGCCCGCCGCTGGGCGCCGATGGCAAGGGCATCGTGATCGCCGCAGGCTCGGCCAACGGCGAGGGGCGGCTGGACGCCGCGCTGGAGGATGGCCACCGCGCCGGTCGCGCCGCCATCGAGGCCACCGGCCACAAGCTGCCCCGCGGCGCCGCCAAGACCGCGCCTCAGGCCCGCGCGCCGCAGGAAGACCCGCTGCAACCCGTCTGGATCATGCCGCGCGAAGCCGGCCCCGCCGCCCGCGCTAAAATGTGGCTGGATTTTCAGAACGACGTGAAGGTCTCGGACGTGCAGCTTGCCGCCCGCGAGGGCTATGAGAGCGTCGAGCACACCAAACGCTATACCACCCTTGGCATGGCCACCGATCAGGGCAAGCTGAGCAATATCAACGGACTGGCGGTTCTGTCCGACGCGCTGGCTGCTCCGATCCCTTCCGTGGGCACCACCACCTTCCGCCCGCCGTATACTCCGCTAACCGTCGGCGCCATCGCGGGCGAGGCGCGGGGCGATCTGTTCCAGCCCATCCGCCAGACCCCGATCCACGCCCTGCTGGACGAGGCCGGTGCGACGTGGGAGCCCGTCGGCCTGTGGCGTCGCCCCTATGCCTTTCCGCGCAGCGGCGAGACGGTGCACGACGCGGTGATGCGCGAGGTCAGCAACACCCGCCAAGCCGTTGGGATGCTTGACGCTTCGACCCTTGGCAAGATCCTCGTCAAGGGGCCGGACGCAGGGCGCTTTCTGGACATGCTCTACACCAACATGATGAGCAGCCTGAAACCGGGGCGCTGCCGCTATGGGCTGATGTGCTCGGAAAACGGCTTTCTGATCGATGATGGCGTGGTGGCGCGGATCGACGACCAGACCTTCCTGTGCCACACCACCACCGGCGGCGCCGACCATATCCATGCCCATATGGAGGAATGGCTGCAAACCGAATGGTGGGACTGGAAGGTCTATACCGCCAATCTGACCGAACAATACGCGCAAGTGGCTGTCGTGGGCCCGCAGGCCCGCGCCCTGCTGGAAAGCCTTGGCGGCGACATGGATCTTTCCGCCGAAGCGCTGCCCTTCATGGCTTGGGCCGAGGGCACCATCGGCGGAATCCGGGCGCGGGTCTTCCGCATCAGCTTCTCGGGCGAGTTGAGCTTCGAGGTGGCGGTGCCCGCCGGCGACGGCGCGGCCTTCTGGCGGGCGCTGATGCAGGCCGGGCAGCCGCTGGGCGTGATGCCCTATGGCACCGAGGCGCTGCATATCATGCGCGCCGAGAAGGGGTTCATCATGATCGGCGACGAAAGCGACGGCACCGTGATCCCGCAGGATCTGGGTCTGGGCTGGGCGATCTCGAAGAAAAAGCACGACTATCTGGGCAAACGGGCGCAGGCCCGGCTGCACATGGCGTCGGACCAGCGCTGGCAGTTGGTGGGGCTTGAGACGCTGGACGGCTCGACCCTGCCCGACGGGGCCTATGCGGTGGCCTCGGGGCACAACGACACGGGCCAACGCAACATGATCGGGCGCGTGACCTCGACCTACCATTCGCCGACGCTGGGGCGGGGCATCGCCATGGGGCTGGTGCTGCACGGCCCCGACCGGATGGGCGAGACCCTGAGTTTTGCGAAAACCGATGGCACCACGGTCGAGGCGCAGATCGTCGATCCGGTGTTCTATGACCGCGAAGGAGCCCGGCAGAATGTCTGAGCTGACTGATCCCCCCCGCATGCTGTCCGCCGACGCGACCGGCGTCCGGGTCCTGCCCGTTGTCCCCCGCGGCATGCTGACAATCCGCGCCGATTTCAACGCGTTGAAGGTGGGCGACGTGCTGGCAAAATCCTTCGGGCTGGCCTTTCCGAACCCGGGCTGCGCCACCGGCAGCGGCGCGCGCAGCTTGCTGTGGATGTCCCCCGACGAGGCGCTGCTGATCTGCCCGCCCTCCGAAACCGCTTTCCTGCGCGACGCCGCCGACGAGGCCCTGTCGCGCCTGCCGGATGCGCATTTCCTGCTGGCCGAGGTCTCGGACGCCCGCGTGTCTTTTCGGGTCGAGGGCGGGGTCGGGGGCGGGGTCGATGGGACGGGCGCGCGCGACGCATTGGCCAAGCTGACGCCGGCGGACATGCGCCCCGGTGCGCTGTCCCAAGGCCAAGTGCGCCGCACCCGGCTGGGGCAGGTCGCCGCCGCGATCTGGATGCCGGATGCGTCGGGGTTCGAGGTGCTGTGCTTCCGCTCGGTCCAGACCTACATGGCCCGCCTGCTGGACGGGGCTGCCACTGGCGCCGCCCCCGTCGGCCATCTGGACCGGGGCTAACGCCGCCAAGGGGTCCCAAAGCGTTACGGAAGGCTTCACGGCGCAGGACGGGGGCACCCGCAACCCCGGCGTTGCACCCGCGCGGCAAGATCCCGCCGCGCGCGACGCGCCTTTGTCGAACCTGTGCCCAAGGCGCGCAAATCCGGCGCCAGCCCTTCGCCCCACGGCACCCGACCCGGTGGTTTGCAGGGGCGCAACCGCAGTCGGACCCTTGACCTTCGGGCAATTAACCCTCTTATCTCAGGCGGAACGACGAATATTTGAAAAGGGGGCCCACCCATGACCTTTGAACTTCCCGCACTTCCGTATTCCCACGATGCTCTGGCCGATGCCGGCATGTCCAAAGAGACGTTGGAGTATCACCACGACATTCACCACAAGGCTTACGTGGACAATGGCAACAAGCTGCTGGACGGCTCGGGCCACGAGGGCAAGACCCTCGAAGAGATCGTCAAAGCCACTTACGACAGCTCCAGCGTCACCCAGTCGGGCCTGTTCAACAACGCCTCGCAGCACTGGAACCACACCCAGTTTTGGGAAATGATGGGCCCCAACAGCGGCTCGATGCCGTCCGAGCTGGAAAAGCGCATCACCGACGCCTTCGGCTCGGTCGACAAGTTCAAGGAAGAGTTCGGCGCCAAGGGCGCGGGCCAGTTCGGGTCGGGCTGGGCATGGCTGGTCGTCGACGGTGGCGAGCTGAAGGTCACCAACACCGCCAACGGCATCAACCCGCTGTGCTTTGGCCAGACCGCGCTGCTGGGCTGCGACGTGTGGGAGCATTCCTATTACATCGACTTCCGCAACAAGCGCCCGGCCTATCTGGATAACTTCCTGAACAATCTGGTGAACTGGGAAAACGTCGCCGAGCGTCTTTCGAACGCCTGATCGACAATTGTAGCTAAATTCCGGCGGCCTTGGTCTGTGATCAAAGGCGCGCCGACAAGCCTCGCAACTTGGTGAAGTTGCGGGGCTTTTTGCATTCGCGGCGCCGGTGTGCGCCGGGGCTGCCTTTATTTCACCCCCTTGATGCCGCCGAAAAACACGCCGGGCGTCAGAATTTTCTCATCAACACCTGACAGATTGGCGCGAAGTTCAAGAATGTGACCGGTCGCGGCCGGCCCAGAAGTACAGGTGCGATTGATGACCTCTGTAACGAGTGCCCCGGCTTTCAGCGACACCGAGGCCGTGTTCCGGCGCTGGTCCGGCGTGATAGCCAGGACCCTGATGCCTGCTGGCGAACGCCCGGGACACGAGCTTAATCTCAGCCTGATCAAATCCAACCAACGTGCGCAAAGCTACCGCGCCGAAAGCGCTGGCCGAAGCGCCTTTCTGAAGCTCTTCGACAAGCACAGCCGCGCCGGGCGCGAGGCCTATACCCGCGAACGCGACGCGCTGTTGCTGCTGCACGGGCGCGATCTGGTGCCGCGCCATCTGGCCCATTGCGATCAGGATTTCTTCGTGCTGTCCGAAATGATCGAGACCCAGCCGCAGCCCGACACCCCGGAAGACCGTCAGGCCTGCGTATCGCTGGCCCGCCGCTGCGGTGCCTGGCTGGCCGAGTATGAAGCCGTGGCCCCCGTGCGCCGTCACAGCGGCAACTGGTTCGACTACCTGACGAATTACGACCGCTACAGCCATCTTCTGCCACTGGCGCAGATGCAGAGCTGGCTGGCGGACATCCCGCTATGCGGCTCGATCCTGTCGCGCTGCGACAACAGTCTGGGCAACTTCATGATCCGCCGGGACGGCAGCCTTGCCGGGTGCGATTTCGAACAGGCCCGGTTCAAGCCCCGGGGCTGGGATTTCGCCATGACCTATCAGGCCTTCGCCATGCGCTGGCCGCTGTACCACGAAGAGGCGCTTGCGGCCCTTGCGGCGGGGTTCTCGTCCCGCCACCGCGGAGTTCTGGACATCGAAGAGCTGACGGCCGTGGCCCGGGCGCTGTTCATACTTGAAGCCGATACCGCGATCGCGAGGGGTTAATCATGGCAACCGAAGATGTCACCATTGCGCTGACGGGCGACAACGTGAACGGGGACGAGTATTACCTCGGCTCGGACAACGATACGCAATATGTAACCTTCACCGATGGCGGTGACCTGAACGGCGCCATCATGACCATCGGAAAATTCGGGAAGGGCACCCCCACCGAAACCGGCGAGGGCCCCGGCGGCGACGACCGCTTCAATCTGGATCTGTCGCTGTTCAACGACGATTTCGGGTTTGTCTTCAAGTCGATACAGCCCGGCGACACAATCGCGGTCTCGGGCTACGACTCGGTGGTGCAGACCGGGACCATGTACACCTACCAATACACCGGCACCGACGGGTTGTCGTATACCTTCACCATGGACACCGATGTCGGCGGGGGCGAAAGCCTGAACGTCGTCTGTTTCGGCGGTGACACCAGCATCGAGACGCCCTCTGGCCCGCTTCCCGTGGCCCGGCTGGAGGTCGGCGATCCGGTGCTGTGCGGCGACGGTCGGACCCGGCCAATCCTGTGGATCGGCTCGCGCTGGCTGAGCCCGCGTGAGTTGCAGCGCAACCCGCATCTGCGCCCGGTCCGGATCGAGGCCGGTGCCTTGGGCCCGCAGACGCCCGCGACGCCGCTTCTGGTGTCGCCCCAGCACCGCATTCTGATCGACGACTGGCGCGCCGAGATGCTGTTCGGCGAGCCCGAGGTTCTGGTCGCGGCGGTGCATCTGACCGACGACGCGAAGATCCGTCAGATCACGCCCGACGACGGGATCGAGTATTTCCATTTCATGCTGGACGAACACTCCACCGTTTTCGCCAATGGGGTCCGCGCCGAAAGCCTTCTGCCCGGAGAGCAGGCGCACGGCGCTCTGGGCGTCGAGGCGCGTTCCGAGATTGCCGATATCTTCCCCATGCTGCCCGCCGATCTGGGCAGCTATGGTCAGACCTGTGCACGCACGTTGAAAAGCTTCGAAGCGCGTCTGTTGCGGGGCTGACGGCTTTGCGCCGGAAGGCCCCCGGCGCAGCGCATCTCAACGAGATTCAGTTCATCATTGGGTAAATGCGGTGGTCGCTGACGGTTTTTGGCGGTCTCTGTCCGATTCCGGTGCGTCGCCCGACCAGACGCCCGGCGCCTATCCTTCAGATATCACGAAGACCAAAACCGGCGCAGCCCGGCGCTGACCGCTTGGCCCGGAAGCATCCGGCCAAAGGTCCGGCGCAGGGCCTCGTCCCCGCTTGGAGGGGTGGGTTTGTCGGAAAGGGTTGGCCCCGCCGGGGCGGCGGGCGCGGCTGGATCGGGTAGGTCTATGCCGGCGGCTCCGGTCACTGCCCTCGCATCGTCGCGCAACATCACCTCGACCGTGCCCAGTCGGTCGGCGGCTGACGGGGGGCGCAGGCGGATGTCGGCCTCGGGCCAGCCGGGAAGGCGCAGAACCGCGTTGCCGGCGGGCAGGCCGCCTTGGTCCAGACAATGGCGCAGCATATGGGCGGCATAGCCGGTCGAGCGGTCCAGTGGCAGCGCGGTTTCATGCACGATCAGCATCCGCCCCAGCAGATCCTGCGAGCCTGCGGCGCGGAATCCGGTCAGACGGCGCCCAATAAAATGCCCGCCGCTGGAAAACACCCGAGGAACAAAGCACAAAGCCGTCGGCAGCCGGTCGCCAGCCGTCGGATCATCCAGCGCGGCGACGGGGACCAGCTGGCCAGACTGCCCCCAGTAGACCGCGCCCGCATTCAGTTGCCGGGCCGCCAGCCACGCCACCCGGTGCGCCAAAGCCAGCATCAACCGCCGGGTCACCAGCGCCGGGTCCGACCAGCCGCCGCGTCGCAGCGCCAACCGGGGCGTGGGCCCGAACGCAGGCTCGTCCATCTCGTTGTCCTGAGCGGGAAGGGCGGATGATCCCGTCTCTGCGCCCGCCCCCGATGCCCCCGACGCCCCCGATGCCCCCGAGGTCCTGTCGGCGACCGAGATCAGAAGCGTGGCGCGGTGGCCTGCAAGCAGCGCCGCGCTTTCGGACATGCGCCAGCCTGCGCGAACATCTTCCCCGGCCTGCGCGGGCCCGAGGGCCATGTCGATGTCGAACCGGCCACATTGGAAATGCCGCGCGCGCAGACTTTGACGCCCCCGCAACTCCAACAGCGGCAGACCCGCGGGGCGTTGGCTGTTGAACCCCGAGATCAGCCGCGCCGGCACGATATCGGCCAGCCCCGGCAGGAACAGCGTGATATCGACAGGCGCGCCCATGCCCCTTGCCGGGGCGGACGCGGCATCCGCCGAGGACCCGACAGAGCCCTGCGCCAGCCGTCGGGGGCGCATCTCAGGCCACATCGCGGGGCCTCGAAAAGGGTATCAAAGGGTTAATCACACCAGACATAATAGGCCTTTCGCAGGACAGGATGGCAGACTACGCGGCAATAATGGGTTAATTGCGCCCGTTTTCCGGTAATGCCTTGGCCGCCCGGGGCCTGTTCGCCAAAGGAAAAGGCGCCAACCCGGCGGGCAGCGCCTTTTAACCGTAAACAAGAGCCCGGTGATCAGATCATCTGGAAAACCTGCGTGAGGTTGCCCATCACCCCGGTGCCCAGAAAGGCCCCCGTGAGGGCGGTAACCTGTGCCGTCAGGCGAAAATTCTCACCTCCCAGCATGTTATAGGTCATCAGGGCGGCGCCCACGGGCAAAGCCGTCACCAGCAGCGTGGTGTTCAGCGCGTAAGTCGCCAGCCGCGCCGTGGTTTCCGAACGGTCCAGCCGGTCGCTTGCCTGACCGGGGCCGAACAGCACCGTGTCGCGACGGGTGTCCTGACCGGGATTGCCATCGGGATAAAGCGCGTGGCGCAGCATGTCGCGCATGTCGTCGTCGGTGTCGGGCCGGGTCGCGGCCTCGAGCTGTTCGGCGATCTCGGGGAAGAGGATGGCCTTGGAGCTTGCAGGCTCGGCCGCCTCTTTCTTGACGGTGATCTTGCGCACGAACGAGTCGTCCAGCCGCTGATGGGTGGAGCCGACGCTAAGGAAATCTTCACCGAAGATGTTGTCGCGCACGGGCTCGGGCTCGGGCATGATCGGGCCGTCGGATGTGTCGAGGGCGATGCGGGCCTCGAAGCCCTCGGCGGTGTAGCACTTGCCTGTGTAGTGCCAGTAAACGCTGTCGGCCCGTTCGATGGTCAGCAGGTGGCGTACGACGTGGTAGCAGGCCGCCAGCTTGGTTTGCAGGTCGGCGCGGTTGATGCCTGTGCCGTCCTCGATCCAGATCAGGATGTCATCCTTGTCACGCGCGACACTCAGGCAAAGCTGCTCACCAAAGAAATTCGCGTGCTTGCGAACCGTTGCCTCGGTCCGGTCGAATTGAAGCAGGATATTGCGGAAGATATGGGCAATGTCCTTCTCCAACGCCTTGAAATCGATGGGGGGAAACCCGTCGTAGGCAAGCGTTGCTCGGATCGCTGTATTGCTCATTTTTTCGGCCATTTTTTTTATTCACAGGGATGGTGTTCGTTTCAACGATATTGGCCGGGGAATATGAAAAGAGTGGGTCGGGCTTGGTCAAACCAAAGGCAAAGCTGCCACAATTGGGGGTCTGGACGCGCATAATTGGCTGCAATTTTATCAAAAGCGGCTTTTCATTTGTGCAGATTCGTCCGGGATTCGCGTGAAATGGCCCCCCGATCCTGTGGATTGTCGTCAGATCGGCAAAGCTGACGTTACGATTCCCGGCAAATAATACCTTGCGCGGGTTTGCCGGTGGCCCCGATTCTGCCCGCGGTTGATCCGCCGGCCCGGTTCGGCCCTCTGGCAACGAAAAAGGGCGCCACAAGGGCGCCCTTCGTCAGAATGATCTGCGGTTCAGCAGCTATAGTACATCTGGAACTCGATCGGGTGGGGCGTATGCTCGAAGGCGTAAACCTCTTCCCACTTCAGGTTCACATAGCCCTGGATCTGGTCGCGGGTGAAGACGTCACCGGCCAGCAGATACTCGTGATCGGCCTCCAGCTCGTCCAGCGCTTCGCGCAGCGAGGCACAGACGGTGGGGATCTCGGCCAGTTCCTCGGGGGGCAGATCGTAGAGATCCTTGTCCGAAGCCGCGCCGGGGTCGATCTTGTTCTTGATGCCGTCAAGGCCGGCCATCAGCAGGGCCGCGAAGCACAGGTAGGGGTTGGCGGCGGGGTCGGGGAAACGGGCCTCGACGCGCTTGGCCTTGGGCGACTCGGTCCACGGAATGCGCACGCAGCCCGAGCGGTTGCGGGCCGAATAGGCGCGCAGCACGGGGGCTTCGAAGCCGGGGATCAGACGCTTGTAGCTGTTGGTCGCGGGGTTGGTGAAGGCGTTCAGCGACTTGGCGTGCTTGAGGATGCCGCCGATGAACCACAGGGCTTCCTGGCTGAGGTCGGCGTATTTGTCGCCTGCGAACAGGGGCTTGCCGTCTTTCCAGATCGACATGTTCACATGCATGCCGGTGCCGTTGTCGCCCGCGATGGGCTTGGGCATGAAGGTGGCGGTCTTGCCATAGGCGTGGGCCACGTTGTGGATCACGTATTTATACTTCTGCAGCTCGTCGGCCTGCTTGGTCAGCGAGCCGAAGATCAGGCCCAGCTCGTGCTGGCACGACGCAACCTCGTGGTGGTGCTTGTCGACCTTCATGCCCATGCGCTTCATGGTCGACAGCATCTCGGACCGCAGATCCTGCGCCGCGTCGGTCGGGTTCACGGGGAAATAGCCGCCCTTGATGCCCGGACGGTGGCCCATGTTGCCCATCTCGTATTCGGTGTCGGTGTTCCACGAGGCGTCCGAGGCGTCGACCTCGTAGCTGACCTTGTTGATCGAGTTCGAAAAGCGCACGTCGTCGAACAGGAAGAACTCGGCCTCGGGGCCAAAGAACGCCTGATCGCCGATGCCCGAGGACTTCAGGTAAGCCTCGGCCTTTTCGGCGGTGCCGCGGGGGTCGCGGTCATAGGGTTCGTTGGTGTCGGGCTCGACCACGGTGCAATGGATGCACAGGGTCTTTTCGGCGTAGAACGGATCGATATAGGCGCTTTCGGTGTCGGGCATCAACTTCATGTCCGACTGTTCGATGGACTTCCAGCCGGCGATCGACGAGCCGTCGAACATGAAGCCTTCTTCAAGGAAATCCTCGTCGATTTCGTCGTTGATGATGGTCACGTGCTGCAGCCGGCCCCGGGGGTCGGTGAAGCGGATGTCGACGTATTCGACGTCTTCGTCCTGGATGGTCTTGAGTACGTCCTTGATGCTCATGGCGACGTAATCCCTTCTGTTCGAGTGAAAACTTGTTGGTCAGGCAGGGGCGGCCCTAGAGGGCGTCTTCGCCCGACTCGCCCGTGCGGATGCGGATCGCCTGTTCGACGGTGGACACGAAGATCTTGCCGTCGCCGATCTTGTCGGTCTTGGCGGCGTCTGCGATGGCCTCGATCGCGGCGTCAAGCTGATCGTCGTTCAGGACGACCTCGATCTTCACCTTGGGCAGGAAGTCCACGACATATTCGGCGCCGCGATACAGTTCCGTGTGGCCCTTCTGGCGCCCGAAGCCCTTGACCTCGATCACAGACAGACCCTGCACCCCGACGTCCTGAAGCGCCTCTTTGACTTCATCCAGCTTGAAGGGCTTGATGATCGCTTCGATTTTTTTCATTTGGCGGCTCCTCGGCGTGGTCTTGGGGCTAGGCGCGTAATCTGGGCGCGTAATCTAGGCGCTTGGCTGTGTCTGATCACTTTCCCCGCGGGGCGACAATTGGCTAGGCTCGGGTCCAACGGGGACAAGACGGGATTCGGTGGGTTATGCCTATATTTTGTGCACACTGCCGTCAAACCGTGCGGTTTGTAAACTTGGAGGCCCGATGAGCTGGGTGATGACCGCCGAGCAGATGCGCAAGGCCGAGGCGGCGGCGGTTCGTGACGGTCAGCTTGCGCCCGGCGTGTTGATGGGGCGGGCTGGCGCCGCTGTGGTGCAAGCGATCTTCGATCAGTGGCCCGAGATGGCCGCCGGGCGCTTGCGGGCGCTGGTGCTGTGCGGGCCCGGCAACAACGGCGGCGACGGCTTCGTCGTGGCGCGACTGCTGCACGAATGGGGGGCGTCGGTGCAGGTGGCCGAGGTGCCGGGCGGCGGTCCCCCCGGCGACGCCCGTGTTCATCGCGAACGGCTGAAGGCTGCGGGCCTGCCCATCATGGTGCTTGGATCTGAGGATGACGGGGGCGGCTGCGGGCGCGGGTTCGATCTGACCGAGGCCATGACGCAATCCGATCTGATCATCGACGCGCTGTTCGGTCTGGGCCTGTCGCGCCCGCTATCCGGGCAGGCCGCGCGGCTGGTCCGGCGGGTGAACGTAAGCGCACAGGACGGGGTGCAGGACGGGGCGGGGCGGGCCAAGGTGGTGGCGATCGACATTCCCTCGGGGCTGGACGGCGACAGCGGTCGGGTTCCGTCTGGCGACGGGGATGACGACGGGCACCCAAGCGTGGTGCACGCCGATCTGACGGTCAGCTTCCACGCGCCCAAGCCGGGGCATTACCTGTCGCGCGGCCCCGCGCTGTGCGGTGCCTTGCGGATCATGGACATCGGGCTGGGCCCGCAACAGCCCACCGGCTGCCGCCTGTCGACCCCGGACCGGAGGGCGCTGGCCAAGGGGGGCGCGGACGGCGGGGCCCACAAATACGGTCACGGCCACGCGGTGATTCTGGGCGGCCCCTCGGGCGCCGGCGGGGCCGCGCGGCTGGCGGCGCGGGCGGCGTTACGCATCGGCGCGGGCCTTGTGACGCTGGCCTGTCCGCCCGACGCACTGGCCGAGAATGCCGCGCGGCTGGACGCCATCATGCTGACGACGGTGAGGGACGCGGATGCGCTCAAGGCGCTGCTGGCCGACACCCGGATCGGGGCGCTGTGCCTTGGGCCGGGTCTGGGCATGGGGGACGGCGCGGGGGCGGGCTCGGCCAAGGGCACCCGCGATATGGTCGCCACAGCTTTGGCGGCGGATCGCGCCGTGGTGCTGGACGCGGATGCGTTAAGCGCCCATGCGCAACACGCCGAGACCCTGTTCAAACGGCTGCATTCCCGCGCGGTGCTGACCCCCCACGACGGCGAATTCGCGCGGCTCTTCCCGGATCTGGCGGCGCTTTTGCGGGACGATGCCAAGGGCTCCGAGGGTAGGGGCCCACGCCAAGGCATGCCGCCCCAAGGCCACGCGCTGGCGTCGCGCCTGTCGGTGGTGCGGGCGGCGGCGGCGCGGGCGGGCTGCACGGTTCTACTGAAAGGGCCCGATACGGTGATGGCCGATGCCTCGGGCGCGGCGGTGATCAACGATGCCGTCTATGACCGCGCGGCCCCGTGGCTGGCGACGGCGGGGGCAGGGGACGTGCTGTCGGGATTGATCGCGGGGCTGATGGCGCGGGGCATGACCCCGCTGTCCGCGGCCGAGACCGCAAGCTGGCTGCACACCGCCGCCGCCCGCGCCTTTGGTCCGGGATTGGTCGCCGAGGATCTGCCCGAGATGGTGCCGCCCGTTCTGACCGGCCTGTTGTCAGACGGCTAGAGCCGACCGGCCTGTTGTCAGACGGCTAGAGACGGCTAGAGACGGATAGTCAGGCCCAAAGAGCCACCAATCAGCCGACGTGATGCGGCTGCGCTTGGGTTTGATGCACGGTCTTCGGGCACAGCACCTCGACCCCGTCGGCATAGGCGATGTGCTCGGCCCCGAAATCCAGCGCAAAGGTGTCGAGGGTGCGCGGTGCGCAGTCCCAGCGGATGAACTGCTTGTCGATCAGCCGCCGGATGGGCACCAGCGCCCGTTCGGCCCCGAACAGCGCCTGCGCCCGCCAGTCGCGCACCAGAATCGCCTGTGCGGGCAACATCGCGACCGTCTCTTCCGGTCGGTCGAAGCCCAGCGATCCCACCGAAACCAGAACCGGCGTGGTGATGATGCGGCGGTGATGCACGGCGCGCAGGGTCACGGCGCCGGCGTCGCGGGTGATGATGCGGTCGCCCGGCACCAGATATTCAATCGGAAGACACCCATCCAGCGTGTAGATAGAGGTGCCAAGGGTCAGGCCGGTCGCGTCTTTTGCCAAGGGCGCACGGACAGCCTGCGCGCCGGGGCGCGAGGTGGAATCATGGGTCATGGGACTGCTCTTTTTTATTGTCTTCCATGTATCCCACCACCGTAAGCAAAGATTCGCCGTTGCGAAAAGCCTTTTGCAGCGGTTCTAGCCGATAGAAGTTAGCGGGATGCTAAAATGTCGCTTGGGCCTCGCTTCGGCAAACGGGCCTGGCTGGCCCCGGCAACGGGCGGCGAGCACGGCAGATTTCCCCTCGCGTCCGGTGGCAGGCTTTGCTAACACCCGGTCGAACGTGCGGGTGTGGCGGAATTGGTAGACGCACCAGATTTAGGTTCTGGCGCCGCGAGGCGTGGGGGTTCGAGTCCCTTCACCCGCACCATTCACTTCCCCCGAGGTCGGCCCCGGAAATTTTCCCGGAAATCCCCCGAAGTCACCGCGTAATTCACCGCGAATGGCCCGCAGATCGCGCCGAAACCCCGGCGTCAGGCGGTGCGGAAGGTGATCTGGCCGCCCGGCGCGGGCTTTTGACTTGCAACCAAAAGGGGCCGCCCCTAGAAGGACCCCTGATTTTCAAGCCATCCGCGCGCAGGACGATCATGCGTGCGCGCCGACCTATGGGGTTACGACATGCAGGTCACCGAGACCAAGAACGAAGGCCTGGAGCGGGCATATACCATCACAGTGACGGCCAAAGAGCTGGACGACAAGGTCGGCGAGAAGCTGGTCGAAGCGCAGCCCGAGGTCGAGCTGAAGGGCTTCCGCAAGGGCAAGGTGCCGATGGCCCTGCTGAAAAAGCAGTTCGGCCAGCGTCTGCTGGGCGAGGCCATGCAAGAATCCGTCGATGCCGCGATGGCCAAGCACTTTGAAGACAGCGGCGACCGCCCCGCGTTCCAGCCCAAGGTCGAGATGACCAATCAGGACTGGAAAGAGGGCGACGACGTGGTTGTCGACATGGCCTACGAGGCGCTGCCCGACGTGCCCGACGCCGACTTTGGCAAGCTCAAGCTGGAGAAGATGGTCGTGAAGCCCGAGGAATCCTCGGTCGATGACGCGCTGAAGAATCTGGCCGAGTCGGCCCAGAACTTCACCCCCCGCGACGCCAAGGAAAAGTCGCAGGACGGCGATCAGGTCGTGATCGACTTCCTGGGCAAGGTCGACGGCGAGCCCTTCGAGGGTGGCGCCGCCGAGGATTACCCGCTGGTGCTGGGCTCGAACTCGTTCATCCCCGGCTTCGAAGAGCAGCTGGTCGGCAAGAAAGCCGGTGAAGAGGTCGAGGTGAAGGTCTCGTTCCCCGAGGAATACGGCGCCGCCCATCTGGCCGGCAAGGATGCCGTCTTCGAGTGCAAGGTCAAAGAGGTCAAAGCCCCCTCGGCCGCCGAGGTCGACGATGAGCTGGCCAAGAAATACGGTGCCGAGGATCTGAACGCCCTCAAGGACCAGATCCGCGAGCGTCTGGCCGCCGAATACGGTGGGGCCGCCCGCGCCGTCATGAAGCGCAAGCTGCTGGACGAGTTGGACGATCTGGTCAGCTTCGAGCTGCCCCCGACCTTGGTCGAGACCGAGGCCAAGCAGATCGCGCATCAGCTGTGGCACGAGGAAAACCCCGACGTCGAGGGCCACGATCACCCCGAGATCGAGACCACCGACGAGCATAAGAAGCTGGCCGAGCGCCGGGTCCGTCTGGGCCTGCTGCTGGCAGAGCTGGGCCGCAAGCAAGAGATCTCGGTTACCGATCAGGAACTGACGCAGGCGATCATGAATCAGGCGCGCCAGTACCCCGGTCAGGAACGCCAGTTCTTCGAGTTCGCGCAGCAGAACGCCGAATTCCGTCAGCAGATTCAGGCGCCGATCTTCGAAGACAAGGTCGTCGACTACATCTTTGAGCTGGCCGACGTGACCGAGAAAGAGGTCACCAAGGAAGAGCTTGAGAAGGCCGTCGAGAGCCTGGAAGAAGAGTGATTTCAAGCCTGTCCCCACGGGGACAGCGCGGATCAGAAAGGCCGTCCCCGTGGGGGCGGCCTTTTTCGTTGCCGGTACAGGAAGGCGGTGTCCGGGTCAGAGACCGCTCCAATCCGCCGGGTCGACATATAGCCCGAACCAGATCGACCAGACGCCCAGAGCGATGAAGATCAGCCCCAGCAGCCAGCCCCGCCCGGCAAGCAGGACGCCAAGCCTTTGCACCACGTGACGCAGGGGCCGCCAAAGCAGCATCGGCAGAAGCGGCAGCGACAGGGCGGCGGCGAAGATGCCCATCTGAACCGCGCCGGCAAGCGGTTCGGCGCGGCCCGCCGTCAGGCCCAGCAGCGCGAAGATCAGCGGCGCGGCGCAGGCGGGGATGTTCAGCCCGAAGGCCGCGCCCTGCAGCGCCGGATTGCGCGCCATTTTCCAGCCTTGGGGCCCCAGCGGGATGCGATGCCGGAACCCCTTGCCTCTGCCGGCCAGCATCAGCCCGCCGATCGCCAGATAGAGCAGGCCGAAGACCAGCCAGAAGCCGGTCTGCACCCCCACAAGCGCGGCCCCGGCCAAGGCCACCAGCGCGCCGAAGGCCGACATCACGGCGATACGCGCCACGAGGAACACGACGAAGGCCACAGCGCGGGCGGGGCGGGGACGTTCGGATTGGGTGCTGACAAACACCATATGGGCCCCGATGGTGCAGGGTTCGACAAACCCCAGAAAGCCCAGCCCGAGGGGAAGAAGAACGGTGCCGAAAAGACTGAAATCCATGGGGATCATCCCTGTGCGGAAGGCGGTGCGTGCACCCTTGCATGGGCCGTCGGGCCGGAGCAATGCGCCCCCGCGTCCCCGACAAGGGCGGTGCAATCCGGACCGCCCAAATGAAAAAGGCCGCCCCGTGGGGGGGCGGCCTTTCGCGATCACTGCCCGAAGGCGGATGATCAGCTTTCTTCGGACTCGTCGTTGCCGTCGCTCTCGTCCGAGCCACGGTCATCGTCATCGTCGTCCATGCCGGCGGCACCGATATCGTCGAAGAGTTCCGAGATCTCGAATTCGGCCTCGGCCTCTTCTTCGGCTGCCAGTTCCTGAATCGACTTGCCCGACGCCTGAAGCTCGGCCTCTTCGGGCGAGCGGGCGACGTTCAGTTTCACAGCGGCCGTCACTTCGGGGTGCAGGACCACGGTGACGGTGTGCAGGCCCAGATACTTGATGGGCTCGGACAGCACGATCTGTTTGCGGTCGATCGACACGCCGTCTTCGTTGATCGAGTCGGCGGCGTCGCGGGTGGTGACAGAGCCGTAAAGCGCGCCGGCGTCCGAGGCCGAGCGAATCACGACATACTGCTGACCGTCCAGCTTGGCGGCGAGGCTTTCGGCCTCTTTCTTGGTCTCGAGGTTGCGGGCCTCAAGCTGGGCCTTCTGGTCCTCGAACATCTTCAGGTTGGCTTCGGAGGCGCGACGGGCCTTGCCCTGAGGCAGCAGGTAGTTGCGCGCATAGCCTTCCTTGACGGAAACGACTTCGCCCATCTGACCCAGCTTGGCCACACGCTCTAGAAGGATAACGTCCATTGGTTCGCTCCTTATTTCACGGCGTAGGGAAGCAGGGCGAGAAAGCGGGCGCGTTTGATCGCACGGGCCAGCTCGCGCTGTTTCTTGGCGGAGACTGCGGTGATCCGCGAGGGCACGATCTTGCCACGCTCGGAGATGTAGCGCTGCAGAAGACGGGTGTCTTTGTAGTCGATCTTGGGTGCATTGTCGCCCGAGAAGGGGCAGACCTTGCGGCGGCGGAAAAACGGTTTTGCGGCCATTGGTTAGCGTCCTTATCTGACTTAGTTGCGGGGGCGACGTTCGCGCTCGTCGCGCTTTTGCATCTGGGCCGAGGGGCCTTCGGCGTGCTCGTCGACCTTGATGGTCAGGACGCGCATCACGTCGTCATGCAGACGCATCAGGCGCTCCATCTCCTGCACGGCAGGGGCGGGGGCGTCGGTCCGCAGGAACGCGTAGTGGCCCTTGCGGTTCTTGTTGATCTTGTAGGACATCGTCTTGACGCCCCAGTATTCGCTTTCGACGATCTTGCCACCGTTGTCCGACAGCACGGTGCCGAAATGTTCGATGAGACCTTCGGCCTGTGTGTTCGACAGGTCCTGACGCGAGATGAACACATGCTCGTAAAGCGGCATGTAAGCTCCAGTTCTGTTGCAGGGCGCGTTTCATAGGACAGGGCCGTTCTTCCCGCCCCCTGTCCACGAGAGGCCACGCCGGTCAAATTGCCTGCGGGAAGATTGGCGTCTTATACGGGCGGGGCGCGGGAATGCAAGGGCGGCAAGACAGGGACGGGGCAGGCACGGGACTGGCACGGGACTGGCACGGGGCAGACGATGTGGCAGACGCGGGGCGGACGATGGGATGCGGCCTGCGCCTGCGTCCGGGGCCGGGCGGCAAAGGGGCACCGTTGCGCCTGTGTCTGGCGCGGGGTATCCCCTGCGTAAGAATACAGAGAGGGAGTTGAGATGCGTGCTTTTGTTTTCCCCGGTCAGGGGGCGCAGACCATCGGCATGGGCCACGAGCTGGCCCGCAGCTATCCGGCGGCGATGGCGATCTTCGAAGAGGTCGACGACGCGCTGGGTGAAAAGCTGTCCGAGCTGATCTGGGAGGGCGATCAGGACAAGCTGACCCTGACCGAGAATGCGCAGCCTGCGCTGATGGCCACCTCGCTGGCCGTGGTCCGCGCGCTGGAGGCCGAGGGGGTGACGATGGAGGCGGCCTCGTTCGTGGCGGGCCACTCGCTGGGCGAATATTCGGCGCTGGCCGCCGCCGGTGCGCTGAGCGTGGCCGACACCGCCCGGCTGTTGCGGCTGCGCGGTCTTGCCATGCAAAAGGCCGTGCCGGTGGGGCAGGGCGCGATGGCCGCCCTGTTGGGGCTGGACTATGAAACGGTGCGCAACGTCGCCGCCGCCGCCGCGAGCGAGAAGGGGCAGGTCTGTCAGGCCGCCAACGACAACGACCCCGGTCAGGTGGTCGTCTCGGGCAACCGCGAGGCTGTCGAACGTGCGGTCGAGCTGGCCAAGGATCAGGGCGCCAAGCGGGCGCTGTTGCTGCCCGTCTCGGCCCCGTTCCACTGCGAGTTGATGGCCCCCGCCGCCAAGGCGATGGCCGACGCGCTGTCGGATGTCGAGATTGCCCGCCCGAGCGTGCCGGTGGTGGCCAATGTCCGCGCCGAGGCCGTCAGCGACCCCGACCTGATCCGCAATCTGCTGATCGAGCAGGTCACCGGCGCCGTCCGCTGGCGCGAGTCGGTTTTGTGGATGGCCGCCGAAGGCGTCTCGGAGGTGTGGGAGCTTGGCGCTGGCAAGGCGCTGACCGGCATGATCCGGCGGATCGACCGGACCTTGGCCACGCGGGCGGTCGGCAGCCCCGAGGATGTCGCCTCGGCGGCGGAATCGCTGATGCCGAATGATGATGATGAGACCGGTGCGACAGGCGCTGGCGAGAAGGAGTAAGCGGCATGTTCGATCTGAGTGGAAAGAATGCCCTGATCACGGGCGCATCGGGCGGCATCGGCGGGTCCATCGCGCGGGCGCTGCATCAGGCGGGCGCCACGGTCACGCTGACCGGCACCCGCGAGGCCCCCTTGCAGGAGCTGGCGGGCGAGCTGGGCGAGCGGGCGCATGTGCTGACCTGCAACCTCAGCGATGCCGAAGCGGTCGAGGCGCTGCCCAAGCAGGCCGTGGCGCAGATGGGCTCGGTCGACGTTCTGGTCAACAACGCCGGGATCACCCGCGACAACCTGTTCATGCGCATGTCGGATGACGAATGGGCCAGCGTGCTGGAGGTGAACCTGACCTCGACCATGCGTCTGTGCCGGGGTGTGATGCGCGGCATGATGAAGGCCCGTTGGGGACGCATCGTGAATATCTCGTCGGTGGTGGGGGCCACGGGCAACCCGGGGCAGGCCAATTATGCGGCGTCGAAGGCCGGCATGGTCGGCATGTCGAAAAGCATCGCCTATGAGGTCGCCAGCCGGGGCATCACGGTCAACTGCGTCGCCCCCGGTTTCATCACCACGCCGATGACCGGCAAGCTGACCGACGACCAGAAGGCCGGCATCCTGCAACAGGTGCCCGCCGGGCGCATGGGCGAGGCCGACGAGATCGGCGCCGCCGTCCTGTATCTGGCCAGCCCCGAGGCGGCTTACGTCACCGGCGCCACGCTGCATGTGAACGGCGGCATGGCGATGCTGTAACGCGGCCCCTCAAGGGTCAGCGCACAGGCCGCAAGGTTTGCAGAGCCGGGCGATTCGGGCGTATCCTTGCCCGGATCGAGGCCGGCACAGGGAGAAGGCAGCGGGTTGCGAGATGTCCCACAGATGGCCGCGTCGGGGATGCTATACGGCGGCTTGACGGCGGCTTTACGGTGCGGAACATTCCCGCGCGACGGGTGTTTCAACAGTAAGCCCGACGGATCTGACGGATGCTCGGTCGTCCCGATTTCCGCCGCCCGAAACCGTTTGCCTTCGTCTTTCGATATGCTATAGGCCGCTCAGTTTCGCCGGGGGCGCTGTTGTGACCAGAGGCGATGCCGTGCATGCGGCGCCTGGAGTTGCCCCGAAGGGGCAGGGACAAGAAACCACGGGATGTTCCCGAAACCGAATGAGGATTAGTCATGAGCGACGTTGAAGACCGCGTAAAGAAGATCGTTGTCGAGCACCTCGGTGTCGAAGAAGATAAAGTAACCGAGAACGCTTCGTTCATCGATGACCTGGGCGCCGACAGCCTGGACACGGTCGAGCTTGTGATGGCGTTTGAAGAAGAATTCGGGATCGAGATCCCCGACGACGCCGCCGAGACCATTCAGACCTTCGGCGATGCGGTCAAGTTCATCAAGGAAGCCCAGTAAGGGCCCCCTCCCGGCGGTCTTGGCCGCGGGACAGATGACCACGGATTTAGCGGACGGCTCCCATTCTGGGGGCCGTTTTGCGTTTCGGGTATCGTCGCGGAAGAGGGGGTGCAGAACTGGCCGCAGGATCGCCCGGCAAGCTGCCGCTATGGCGGCAAAATCCCGGCCCGGGGGCCGCACGGCGCGATTGGGCAGATCTTCGCCCATATCGCCACGGGATAAGCTGTGCGATTTCGGAATGCGGTCTTGCCCATCCCCCCGCCCACGCGGTATCACGAAGCGCAACAAAATGAGGCCTTTTCATGGGTGAACAGATGCGTCGTGTCGTCGTAACCGGCATTGGAGCCGTCACCCCGCTTGCCAGCGGGGCGGAGGAAACATGGTCCCGGATCCTGGACAGCCAGTCGGGCGCCGGGCCGATCAAGCGGTTCGACGCCAGCAATCTGGTCACGCAATACGCCTGCGAGATTCCCATCGGTGACGGCTCGGACGGCACGTTCAACGCCGACCAGTGGATGGAGCCGAAGGAACAGCGCAAGGTCGATGACTTTATTCTTTACGGGATGGCGGCCTCGGTTCAGGCGGTGCAGGATTCCGGCTGGGAGCCCCAAACCGAGGAAGACCGCCAGCGCACCGGCGTCATGCTGGGATCGGGCATCGGCGGGCTGAGCACCATCGCCAACACCGCCGTTCTGATCAAGGAACGCGGGCCGAAACGGGTCTCGCCATTCTTTATCCCCGGATCGTTGATCAACCTGATTTCCGGTCAGGTCAGCATCCGCTTCGGGTTCAAGGGGCCGAACCATTCGGTGGTGACTGCCTGTTCGACCGGGGCCCATGCCATCGGTGACGCCGCCCGGCTGATCATGCTGGGCGACGCCGAGGTCATGGTGGCCGGTGGCGCCGAAAGCCCGATCAGCGAGATCGGGATCGCCGGGTTCAACGCCTGCAAGGCGCTGAGCACCAAGCGCGGCGATGCCCCCGAAACCGCCAGCCGCCCCTATGACGCCGACCGCGACGGCTTCGTGATGGGCGAGGGGGCCGGTGTGGTTGTGCTTGAGGAATATGAGCATGCCAAGGCCCGCGGCGCCAAGATCTATGCCGAGGTTCTGGGGTACGGTCTGTCGGGCGACGCCTATCACATCACCGCACCCAGCGAGGATGGCGAGGGCGGCGAGCGGGCCATGCGGGCCGCCATCAAACGCGCCGGGATCGAGCCCGGGGCGGTCGATTATATCAACGCCCACGGCACCTCGACCATGGCGGATGTGATCGAGCTGGCCGCCGTGGAACGCGTGCTGGGCGAGGCTGCTGGCCGGGCGACCATGTCCTCGACCAAATCGGCCATCGGGCATCTGCTGGGGGCCGCAGGCGCCGTTGAAGCGATCTTCACCGTGCTGGCGATCCGCGATCAGGTGGCACCGCCGACAATCAATCTGGACAATCCGGCGGTCGAGACGGCGCTGGATCTGGCCCCCAACGTCAAGCGCCCGCGCGAGATCAACGTGGCGCTGTCGAACTCGTTCGGCTTTGGCGGCACCAATGCCTCGCTCGTCTTTGGCAAGGTCTGAGGCATGTGGCGCAACATCGCTTCGAACGGCCTGACGCTGCTGATCCTTGTGTTTGCCGCAATGGCCGGGCTGATCGCCTGGGGCCAGACCCGGTTCACCGCCCCCGGCCCGCTGGCCGAGGGGATCTGTGTGCGCGTGGCCCCCGGGTCCAGCATGGCGGCCCTGTCCGAGGATCTTGAAACCCGTGGTGCCGTCACCAACGCATGGATCTTCCGGCTTGGCGCGGATTACACCGAACGCGCGAACCGGCTGAAGGCGGGCAGTTTTCTGGTGCCCGAGAACGCCTCGATGGATCAGATCGTCGAGACGGTGACGAAGGGCGGCGCCTCGACCTGCGGGACCGAGATCGTCTATCGCATCGGGGTCGCCAAGGCCGAGATCCAGATCCGCGAGATGGATCCCACCACCGGCCGGTTCAGCACCGAGACCAAGTTCATCCCCGGAGAGGCCGAGCCGCCCGAGCAATACACCCAGCTTGCGGGCCAAAGCGACACCCGCTTCCGTGTGTCGACCGCGCCGGGGGCCACGAGCTGGCAGGTGGTGGACTCGTTGAAGAAGGCCGATTTCATGAAGGGCGAGATCGCCGAGATCCCGCCCGAGGGTCTGCTGGCGCCCGACAGCTACGAGATCCGCGCCGGCGCCGACCGCACCGCCCTGCTGGAGAAGATGCAGGCCGCGCAGGAACGCCGTCTGGCCGAGGCATGGGAGCGCCGCGCCGAGGATCTGCCCTATGACACGCCCGAGGAGGCGTTGATCATGGCCTCGATCATCGAGAAGGAAACCGGGGTGCCGGATGAACGCGCGATGGTGGCCTCGGTCTTCATCAATCGGCTGCGGCAGGGCATGAAGCTGCAGACCGACCCCACGGTGATCTATGGCGTGACCAACGGCGAGGGCACGCTGGGCCGGGGTCTGCGGCGCAGCGAGTTGCGGGGCAAGACGGCCTACAACACCTATGTGATCGACGGCATGCCGCCCACGCCCATCGCCAACCCCGGTCGCGACGCCATTGAGGCTGCGGTCAATCCGGGCACCAGCGAGTATGTGTATTTCGTGGCCGACGGCACCGGCGGGCACGCCTTTGCCACCACGCTGAAAGAGCATAACGCCAATGTCCAGAAGTGGCGCAAGCTAGAGGCCGAAGGGCAATAGCCTTCCGTTTCAAAGTGTTACCATCCCCTGAACGCAGCGTGCGCTGTTGGGCGGGGGGTGGTTTACCTTGACTCTGCGAACGGTCCAAAGTAGAAGACATGCAAGCTGATAGAAGTGGGCAAGCGGCCGGGACATTCCCGATGCCGCTTTTTTCTTGCCCGCCGGTCAGCGCCGGTTCTTTGGCGTTCCGGGTCGCACGAAACTCCGCCGCAGCAGTCTGGCCGCCCCCTTTGGCGACACCGAAGGGCGAGGCCTTTTCCCATAGCGGGGCCCGTCAGGTCCTGACCGGGAAGCGTGGCCGGCGTTCGTGCGCGGGTCGAAAGGACAGAACCAACATGAGTGGCGACACCGAACAGGTCGGGCGCATCGAGGCGCGCCTGAAGAGCCTGCGCTATTTGCAGGACCGTCTGTGCGAGGTCTTCGTGCAGAAATTGCAGCGGGCCGAGGCCGATGCCTCAGTCGATCCCGCCGATCTTGACCGCCATTTGCAGGTGGTCTCGAAACTGACAGTCAAGACCATCGAGGAGGGCGAGCGCCTTGAAATCTTCCGCAATCGCTTGGCAGGAGGCAGCGGAGCCGGCTGTCTCGACTTTGAAACCGCCCGGGATGAGGTGTGCCGCCGGCTGGCTGGCCTGCGAGCCGCCCGAAGTGGTGAGCCAATTTCTGGAGGGTCTGAGTGAACCCGCCGTTGCCGCGCTGCCGTGGCTGTTCGAGTTCTGGGCGATGCCGCATCAGCTTCCGCCCGAGCACGACGACTGGGACAGCTGGCTGATCCTTGGCGGGCGTGGGGCGGGCAAGACCCGCGCCGGGGCCGAATGGGTCCGCGCCGAGGTCGAGGGGGCCGGGCCCACCGATCCGGGCCGCTCGGCGCGGGTGGCGCTGGTGGGCGAGACCTTCGATCAGGTCCGCGACGTGATGATCATGGGCGACAGCGGCATCCTTGCCTGCTCGCCCCCCGACCGCCGGCCCGAGTGGCAGGCCACGAGGCGGCGGCTGGTCTGGCCCAACGGCGCGGTGGCCACGGCCTTTTCGGCGCGCGAACCCGAGGCCCTGCGCGGCCCGCAGTTCGACGCGGCATGGGTGGACGAGTTGGGTAAGTGGAAGAAGGCCGAAGAGGTCTGGACCCAGTTGCAGTTCGCCCTGCGGCTGGGGACCCGTCCGCGCCGGGTGGTCACGACCACGCCGCGCAACCGGGGTGTGCTGAAGGATCTGATGGCCGATCCGCGCACCCATGTCACGCAGGCCCCCACCATCGCCAACCGCGCCAATCTGGCCGAGAGCTTTCTGCGCGAGACCGAGCGCCGCTATGCCGGCACCCGTCTGGGTCGGCAGGAACTGGATGGCCTGATGGTCGCGGATCTGGAGGGCGGTTTGTGGCGGTCTGGTGTGCTGGAGGCCGCGCGGGTCGAGACCGCGCCGCAGCTTGATCGCATCGTGGTCGCGGTGGACCCGCCGGTCACGGGCCACGCGGGATCGGACGAATGCGGCATCATCGTCGCGGGCGCGATCACCCAAGGCCCGCCGCAGGACTGGCGGGCCGTCGTGCTGGCGGATCTGAGCCTGCGCGGCTCGCCCGATGCGTGGATACGCGCCGCCGTTGACGCCGCGCGGCGTCACGACGCCGACCGCATCGTGGCCGAGGTCAATCAGGGCGGCGATCTGGTCGAGACGTTGCTGCGCCAGCATGATGCGCTGATGCCTTACCGCGGGGTGCGGGCCAGCCGCTCCAAGGGCGCGCGGGCGGAACCGGTGGCGGCGCTTTATGAACAGGGGCGGGTCGCGCATCTGCGCCATCTGGGCACGCTGGAGGATCAGATGTGCCAGATGACCGCGCAGGGCTATCGCGGCGACGGCAGCCCCGACCGCATGGACGCGCTGGTCTGGGCGCTGTGGGATCTGCTGGTCGAGCCGGGCCTGCGCTGGAGCGAGCCGCGCACGCGGGTGCTTTAGGAGCGGCCGTCGGGGGGGCGTCGGGGGCCTTTGCGGGCTGTCGGAGCTGGGCGCTGTTGGGGGCGGTCACCCGGCCAGATGAATTTACGTCGATGCGCTGCGGCGCGGGGCCGGGGGGCGATCCGTCTTCGGGGGCTTCGCGTTAGCCCGGATCGCATGGCGATGGGGCCGGCCCTGACGGGCGGCCCACGCGCCGGGCAGGCCCCGGCACCAATCCACAGGTAGGGAAGGACCCGTATGATGTTCGATTTCTTTCGGCGGACCGGGCAGAACGCGCCCGAACAGAAGGCCGGGGTCGGCAAGCCGATGCTGGCCTATCACGGGTCGGGGCGGGTGGCGTGGTCGCCGCGCGATCCAAGCTCGTTGACGCGGGCGGGCTATGCCGGCAACCCGGTCGGCTTTCGCGCGGTCAAACTGATCGCCGAGGCCGCGGCGGCGGTGCCGCTGGTGCTGCAGGATGCCGAGCGGCGGTATGAAGAGCATCCGGTCTGGGACCTGCTGCGGCGACCCAACGCGGGTCAGGGCCGGGCCGAGTTCCTAGAGGCGCTTTACGCGCATCTGCTGCTGTCTGGCGACGGCTACGTGGAGGCCGTGGGGCTGGAGGCCGGAGGCTCTGGCGCAGGCGACGCCGCCTACCGTTTGCCGCGAGAGTTGCACGTGCTGCGCCCCGAGCGGATGCGGCTGGTGCCGGGCGCGGACGGCTGGCCGGTGGCCTATGAGTATTCGGTGGGCTCGCGCAAGCATCGCTTTGATGCACAGGGGGCGGCGCCGCCCATCTGCCATGTGCGCCAGTTCCATCCGCAGGATGACCACCACGGGCTGACGCCGATGCAACCGGCGGCCTCGGCGGTGGATGTGCACAACGCGGCCTCGCGCTGGTCGAAGGCGCTGCTGGACAACGCGGCGCGGCCCTCGGGGGCGCTGGTGTTCAAGGGGCCGGACGGGCAGGGCAGTCTGAGCACGGCGCAATACGACCGTCTGGTATCCGAGATGGAGGGCCACCATCAGGGTGCGCGCAACGCCGGGCGGCCGATGCTGCTGGAAGGCGGGCTGGACTGGAAACCGATGGGATTCTCGCCCTCGGACATGGAATTTCAGAAGACGAAGGAAGCCGCCGCCCGCGAGATCGCCGTGGCCTTCGGGGTGCCGCCGATGATCCTGGGGATTCCCGGCGACGCCACCTATGCGAATTATCAAGAGGCCCATCGCGCGTTTTATCGCCTGACGGTGCTGCCGCTGGCGACGCGGGTTCTGGCGGCGCTGGCGGTCTGGCTGTCGGATCACGGCGGCGACCGGGTGTCGCTTGCCCCCGACCTTGACCGCATTCCCGCCCTGTCGACCGAGCGGGACCAGCTTTGGGCGCGGGTCAGTCAGGCCGGGTTCCTGAGCGACGGGGAAAAGCGGGTCCTGCTGGGCCTGCCCGCCGAGGCCGGGACATGAGCGGCAGCGCCCTTGGCAACGCCTTGAACGGCGAGGGGCCGAGCGGGGGCGGCGCGGCGGCGTGCAAGGTTGGGGAGAGGGCCAGCGCCAGCGAAAGGGCTGGCGACAGGGCTGGCGGCTCGCGGTTCCTTTACGAGCCGTTCGACCGCGGCCCGGTGCCCCGATCCGAAGTGCTGGAACGGGTGCTGGAGGAACGATGGGCCGCGCTGGAATACCGGCTGGGCCAGATCGAAACCATGCTGGAGCGGCTGGACCGGCGATTGTGGCTGACCGTTTTCGGCGTGGTCAGCGCCATCATGGTCGAGGCGATGCAGGGCCTGTTGGCCCACTGAAAGGAACGCGGATGAGCGACAGGATTTCGATGCAGACGGATATGTCAGGCGGGGTTCACCCGGTGGATCGGTGGCCGGAGGGCGGTTCGAACGGGCCGGGGATCGACGCCCCCTGTGCCGAGCCAGAAGCCAAAGCTCGCCCGGACACGGGGATGGAGCATAAGTTCCGCCGCTTCGACGCGGGGCTTACGGTGACGGACGGGACGGTGATCTCGGGGTATGCCTCGGTCTTCGGGGCGGCGGATCAGGGCGGCGATATCGTGCAGAAGGGCGCCTATGGGCGGTCCTTGGCGCGGTTGGGCGATCAGGGGGGACGGGTTCGGATGCTGTGGCAGCACGACCCGGCCCAGCCCATCGGCATCTGGGACGAGGTCCGCGAGGATGGCATGGGCCTTTACGTCAAGGGCCGGCTGCTGACGGATGTGGCCCGCGGGCAAGAGGCCGCGACGCTGATACAGGCGGGGGCCATCGACGGGCTGTCCATCGGCTATCGCACCCTGCGGGCGGACCGGGACGGCAAGGGCCGGCGGCTGCTGGCCGAGCTGGAGCTGTGGGAGGTGTCGCTGGTGACCTTCCCGATGCAGACCGAAGCCCGGCTGGACGCCAAATCCGATCAGGGCACCGTCGCGGCGTTGCGGGCGATGACCAAGCGGATTTCGGAGCTGCGCCACAACCTGCCGAAGGCCTAGCGCGGCCAGACCACCGGCCCCGAAGCGCATGCCTCGGGGCCCCCAACGGGCCCACGACGCCCGCCATTTCATCAAGACAGGATCAAAGGATGACTGAACCCGCAGCCACTGCGCGGGCCGGCGATGCCGTGCCCGCATTCCACGACCCTCGGACGGCCGAGACGGGGGGGCAGGCCAGCCCCGAGGTCAAGGCGGCCTGTGCCGACTTCGCCTTGGAGCTGGAAGGTTTCCAGGCCGACATCAAGACATTGTTCACCAAACAGGAAGAGCGACTGAACATGCTGGATCGCAAGATGATTTCCCACCGCCGCCCGCCGCTTGCCGGCGCCGAAGCCCAGGGCGGCGCGCCGCACAAGAAGGCGTTTGAAAGCTACGTCCGCTCGGGCGACGAGGACGCGCTGCGCGGGCTGGCGCTGGAGGAAAAGGCGCTGAGCACCAGCGTCGCGGCGGACGGCGGCTATCTGGTCGATCCGCAGACCTCGGACCGGATCGAGACGGTGCTGCGGTCCTCGGCGTCGCTGCGGGCGATCGCCAATGTGGTGACCGTCGAGGGGACCTCGTACGACGTGCTGGTCGATCATACCGACGTGGGCTCGGGCTGGGCCACGGAAAGCGGCGCGGTCAGCGACAGCGACACCCCGCAGATCGAGCGGATCTCGGTGCCGCTGCACGAGCTGTCGGCCCTGCCGAAGGCCAGCCAGCGGCTGCTGGACGACAGCGCCTTCGACATCGAGGGCTGGCTTGCGGCCCGCATCGCCGACAAGTTCGCCCGCGCCGAGGCGGCGGCCTTCGTGGTCGGGGACGGCGTCGACAAGCCGACGGGCTTTTTGTCCTACACCTCGGTCGCCAACCAGACGTGGAGCTGGGGCAATCTGGGTTACGTGCCGACCGGGGCGGCGGGGGATTTCGCGGCGATCAACGCCGCCGACGCCATCGTCGATCTGGTTTATGCGCTGGGCGCACGCTACCGCGCCAACGGCAGCTTCGTGATGAACTCGCGCACAGCAGGGGCCGTGCGCAAGATGAAGGACGCCGACGGGCGCTTCCTGTGGACCGACGGGCTGGCGGCGGGCGAGCCTGCGCGGCTGATGGGCTATCCGGTGCTGATCGCCGAGGACATGCCCGACATCGCCTCGGGCGCCCATGCGGTTGCGTTCGGCGACTTTGCCGCCGGCTACACCGTGGCCGACCGCCCCGACCTGCGCATCCTGCGCGACCCGTTCTCGGCCAAGCCGCATGTGCTGTTTTACGCCACCAAACGGGTCGGCGGCGCGGTCAGCGATTTCGCGGCGATCAAGCTGCTGAAGTTCTCGACCTCGTGAGGGTGGGGCCGGGGCGGGCGGTGACGCGCGGCCCCGGCCCGCAGTGCGATGGCTCGCAGGAGGCGAGAGCAGGCTTAAGGGGGACAGGACATGATACTTGTGGAAGAAGCGCAGGTCGCGGCCGCGGTGCTGCCGATCGCCGGGCTGCGCGATCAGCTGCGACTGGGCACCGGCTTTGACAGCGACGCGCTGCAGGACGGGCTGCTGGAGGCCTGCCTGCGCGCCGCGCTGGGCCTGATCGAGGCGCGGACGGGTCAAGCCCTGTTGCAGCGCCCCTACGAATGGCGCCTGTGGGCCTGGACTGAGCCCGATGTGCAGCCGCTGCCACTGGGGCCGGTCCAGTCGGTGACCAGCCTTGAGACGGTGGACGGCGACGGGGTGGCGACGGCGGTGGATGGGACGCGGTATCGTCTGGGGCCCGTGGCAGGGGTGCAGGCGCTGGTGGCGCGGGGTGCGGGCCTGCCGGATGTGCCGGTGGACGGTCATGTCCGGGTGCGGTTCAGCGCGGGGCACGGGGCCGATTGGTCGGCGGTGCCGGTGGATCTGCGTCAGGCGGTGCTGATTCAGGCCGCGCGGTATTACGAGCATCGCAGCGATGCGGCGGGGGCCGCCGATCTGGCGCCGGCGGCGGGGGCGCTGATCGCGCCGTGGTTGCCGATGCGTCTGGGCGCGCGCCGGGGGCTGGCATGAGCCGGCGGGATTGGGGCCAGCCCCCGGTGATGGGCCGTCTGCTGGAGTTGCAGGCGCCGCAGGTGGTGCCCGATGGCGCGGGCGGGCAACAGCGCGATTGGGTGACGCTGGGCACGCTTTGGGCCCATGTCCGCGCAGGACCCGGCCGCGAGCTGGGTGCGCGGGCGGGCGGCGAGGTGACCCGCGCCTTGCAGAGCTTTCGCGTGGTGGTGCGTTCGGCCCCGGTGGGCGATCCGGCCAGACCCGCGCCCGATCAGCGCTTTCGCGAGGGCACGCGCGTCTTCGTCATCATCGCCGTGGCCGAGGATGATCCGGGTGGCCGGTATCTAACCTGTCACGTCCGCGAGGAGGTGGCCGCATGAGCTATGCACAGTCATTGGCGCTGCAAAGGGCCGTCTTTGCGCGGCTGAGCGCGGATGCGGGGGTACAGGCGCTGGTGCCGGGGCGGGTCTTTGACGCGCCTCCGGCGGGGCCGGTGCCCGAGCTTTACCTGACGCTGGGCCCCGAACGGGTGCGCGACCGATCAGATGCCACCGGTAGGGGGGCGATCCACGACCTGACCCTAAGCGTGATCGGCGGGGCCGAGGGGTTCGCGCCGGCCAAGGCCGTGGCGGGGGCCGCCTGCGACGCTTTGGTCGGCGCGGCGGGTAGCGCCGCCGCCCTGCCAGCGCTGGAGCGCGGACGCCTTGTCAGCCTGCGCTTTCTGCGGGCGGTGGCCAAACGCGACAGCCGGGGCGACCGGCGCCGCATCGACCTGACCTTCCGGGCCAGGGTGGACGAATAAACCAACATCGAGGAGCGACGCTCATGGGCGCACAGAACGGCAGAGATCTGCTTATCAAACTGGATCTGACCGGCGCGGGTCAGTTCGAGACAATCGCGGGGCTGCGGGCGACGCGGCTGAGTTTCAACACCTCGCCGGTGGATGTGACCTCGCTGGAAAGCGCGGGGGGCTGGCGCGAGTTGCTGAGCGGCGGCGGCGTCCGTTCGGCCAGCCTGTCGGGGTCGGGGGTGTTCAAGGACGCGGCCACGGACGAGCGGGCGCGTCAGGTGTTCTTCGACGGCGAGACGCCGGATTTTCAGGTCATCATCCCGGATTTCGGCGTCATCGAGGGGCCGTTCCAGATCAGCGCCATCGAATACGCCGGCAGCCACGACGGCGAGGCGACCTATGAGATGACGCTGGCCTCGGCGGGCGCGCTGAGCTTTGCCGCCGACGCGCCGGTGGCGTGATGGCGAACCCTTGGGCCGGAGAGGTCGATCTGTGCATCGACGGCGAAAGACGGGTGATGAAACTGACCCTTGGCGCCTTGGCCGAGCTGGAGGCCGAGCTGGGCGCCGACACGCTGGTCGATCTGGTGACGCGGTTCGAGGGTGGCCAGTTTTCCAGCGCCGATGTGCTGCGGCTGGTGGTGGCCGGGTTGCGCGGCGGCGGCTGGCGCATCCGCGCCGAGGATCTGCTGAGCGCCGATATCGCCGGTGGTCCGGTTGCGGCGGCCCAAGTGGCCGCGCGGCTTCTGGTGCGGGCGTTTCATTTGCCCGACGGCGGGACGGCATGAGCGGGGCCGCGCTGGGGGATGGGGGTGGTCCGGCCCACGCCTCGCAGCGGGCGTTTGACTGGCCGGGGCTATTGCACGCGGGCTGCCACGAGCTGGGTCTGAAGCCTTGGGAGTTCTGGTGCCTCACCCCGGCAGAGCTGGAACTTTTGATCGGACGGGCCCGCCCCGGCGCGGGTGTGGGCATCGGGCGGGCGCGTCTGGACGAGTTGGCGCGCCGATACCCCGACAGCGCCGGTGCTTCCGCGCCGGATCTTACCACGCTGGATCTGGCCGCGCCAAATCCCACCGCGCCGGATCTGACCGCCCCAAGACCTGACACCAAGGAGACGCAGCCATGAGCAGTGAAGACGACCTTGAACGGCTGGACGACGAGATCGAGGCGCTTGAGCGCTCGCTTGGGGGGGCGGCCACGCTGACGGCCTCGTTCAACGGCGAGTTGGAGCGGATGCGCGGGGCGATGACCTGGACCGCGCAGGAAACCGCAAGCCTGTCCAAGGGGATCGGCGGCGGGCTGCGGCGGGCGTTCGACGGGTTGGTGTTCGACGGGCTGCGGGCCTCGGACGCGCTGCAGACGGTGGCACGCTCGTTGATCGACAACGTCTACGGGGCGGCGATGCGCCCGGTGCAGAATGCGCTGGGCGGGGCGCTGGCCCAGGGGATCAACGCGATGTCCTCGTCGCTGCTGCCGTTCGCCTCGGGGGGCGGGTTCGCGCAGGGACGGGTGATGCCCTTTGCCAATGGCGGCGTCGTCACCGGCCCCACCACGTTCCCCATGCGCGGCGGCACCGGCCTGATGGGCGAGGCCGGCCCCGAGGCGATCATGCCCCTGAGCCGAGGCGCCGACGGGCGGCTGGGCGTGCGCAACGAGGGCGGCGGGGGGCCGGTGTCGGTGGTGGTCAACGTCACCACGCCCGATGTCGAGGGGTTTCGACGCTCGCAAAGCCAGATTGCCGCCGCGATGGGCCGTGCCCTGAGCCGTGGCGAGCGCAACAGATAACAGCGGACAGGAGAAGGCGGATGGCATTCCATGACGTGCGGTTTCCCGCGCGACTGAGCTTTGGCTCGGTCGGCGGGCCCGAAAGGCGGACCGAGATCGTGACCCTGACCAGCGGGTTCGAGGAACGCAGCAGCCCCTGGGCCCATTCGCGCCGGCGGTTTGACGCGGGCGTCAGCCTGCGCTCGCTGGACGATGTCGAGGGGCTGCTGGCCTTCTTCGAGGCCCGGCACGGTCGCTTGCACGGGTTCCGCTGGAAGGACTGGGCGGATTTCAAATCCTGTCTTCCGTCGGGCGAGCCTGCTGCCGGGGACCAGTTGATCGGCGTGGGCGATGGGACCGTGGCGCAGTTCAATTTGTGCAAGGCCTATGCCTCGGGCGGGGTCAGCTACGAGCGGCCCATCGCCAAGCCGGTTGCGGGGTCGGTCCGCTTGGCCGTCGACGATGTGGAGCTGGTGCAGGGGGTGGGGTTCGAGGTCGACAGCGCCACCGGTGTCTGCACCCTGCCGGCCCCGCCCCACGCAGGCGCACGGGTGACGGCGGGCTTTGCCTTTGACGTACCGGTGCGGTTCGACACGGATCTCATACAGGTCTCGGTCGCCAGCTTTCAGGCCGGCGAGGTGCCCAACGTGCCGGTGGTGGAGGTGCGGCTATGAGCGAGAGTGATGTTGCAAGCGTTGAGGGGACCGCCAACGCCGACCGGCTGCACGCCCATTTGGCCGAGGGCGCGGCCACCGTGGCCCGTTGCTGGGCGGTGACCGGGGCGGATGGCGTGGTGCGCGGCTTTACCGAACATGACTGCGCGTTGCGCTTCGAGGGGATCACCTTCCGTGCGGCCAGCGGTCTGTCTGCCTCGGCCCTGTCGCAAGGCACGGGGCTGGCGGTCGACAATCTGGAGGCCGTGGGCGCGTTGAGCCATGACAGCCTGACCGAAGCCGACATCGCGGCGGGCCGCTACGACGGTGCCGAGGTGCGGGCGTGGCTGGTGAACTGGGCCGATCCGTCGGCCCGCGTCCTGCAGTTTCGCGGCTCGTTGGGCGAGATCGAGCGCACAGGGGGCGCTTTTCACGCCGAGCTTCGCGGGTTGACCGAGGCGCTGAACCGGCCGCGCGGGCGGGTCTATCATCCGCGCTGTGCCGCCGTTCTGGGCGACAGCGAATGCCGGTTCGATCTGACCCGCGAGGGGTTCAGCGCCGAGGTGGTGCTGGCAGAGGTGCCCGCGCCGGATGAGGCGTTGCGCCTGACGGGGCTGGAGGCCTTTGATCCGGGCTGGTTCACCGGCGGGCAGCTTTCGGTGCAGGACGGGGCGGCCGCCGGTCTGGCGGGACAGATCCGCGAGGACCGGGTCGCGGGGGCTGATCGGCTGCTCAGCCTGTGGACCGGGTTGCCGGTGGGATTGGTGGCCGGGGATCGGATCAGGGTTCAGGCGGGCTGTGATCGGTCGGTGTCGGACTGTCGGTTCAAGTTCACCAATCTGCTGAACTTCAGGGGCTTTCCCCATCTTCCGCCGGACGATTGGCTGCTGACCCACCCGCGGGCCGAGGGGGTCAACGACGGGGGCAGTCTGATGCCGGAGCAGGGCGGATGAGCGGGGCTTTCGAGCGGATGTCCTTGGACAGGGTGCGGGATGTGGCGGGCACGATTGCGCCGGGCGCGGATGGGTCCACAGAGGCGGGCGATGTGCCGCCGCAAGGGGGGGG
>SWCD01011900.1_pt1 | contig 46550 bp, 45 predicted proteins | sample 4693011 | NCBI WGS metagenome assembly SWCD01 (sample SAMN10267278, study PRJNA491770) | bioreactor metagenome | isolation source: DHS bioreactor inoculated with marine | place: Japan: Omine Ridge, Nankai Trough
GTTACAATTTTGTCAATGGTTCGATCCATGTCAAATTTTGGTTTCGAATCTGGGCGTATCACTGCGCGATCTGCAATTCGAGTTGCATCGGTGTAGATAGCTTCTACTAAGTTTTGATGGAACTCACCACCAATCTGCTCTCGAAAATTTTGAGCAGTTGCAAGAATATCCTTTGGAGAGAATTTATCATTCTTACTCATATGGTTGCTCCTAATAGTTCGATATGCTTGTCTTCTTCCACGCCAGCTTTGACAAGGCTATTAATATCGCCATTTTGAACTGCAGAAATTATTTCCTGATCTCCATCTAATAATCTCATTGCAACCCAGCGGGGATTTGGAAGATCCGGGTAAAGACTGATAATTTGATTTACCAATTCATTTACCGCAAATTTTATTTCGGTTGGTTCACTTTCGATCTGATAGGGTTTGTTCTTGATTTGATCCGTAGCAACTTCATGTACTGCGGCCAATAAATCATCCATACCGACACCAAAGCGAGCTGATGTGGGGACCACAGGGACACCTAAGTCTCGGGCTAAACGTCGATCATCGACGGTCAAACCATGTCTCTCAGCTTCGTCGATCAGGTTCAAACAAACGACTACTCGATCGGTAATCTCTAAGATCTGTAAAACTAAATTCAGGTTTCTTTCTAGTCTGCTTGCATCGACCACGACGATGGTCACATCAGGTTGACCAAAGAGGATGAAATTTCGTGCAACTTCTTCATCCAAACTGGTGGCTAGTAATGAATATGTGCCAGGGAGGTCTACAATTTTATAATTCTTCTCGGCATATTCATATCCACCTTCTGCGCGGGTGACCGTTTTACCAGGCCAATTTCCGGTATGCTGTTTTAAACCGGTTAGGGCGTTGAATACGGTACTCTTACCCACATTTGGATTTCCTGCGAGTGCAACGACATAATCGGTATTTTCTAAGTTCAAACCTAATTTTTTTAGGTTTGCTGCATTATGAACTGGGCAAGTGGCACAATTTTCATTGGTCACTGGTAGGGCTTCTAATGATTTTTCAGTCATGATTCTGACTCCATTGTTAAGGGTTTAATACGAATCCAATCTGCTTGTTCTTTTCTTAAAGCGATCAAGGAATCTCGAATTCGGTAAGCTGTGGGTTGACCCCCGGGACTAATAAATTCTGCGGCAACTACCGTCCCAGGTAAAATTCCCAGGTCTAATAATCGCCGTCTTTCTGCTCCACGACACCGGGGGGAAAGGGAAACGACCTCCCCCTCTTCCCCAATTTTTAATAAGGCAAGAGAATCGCCCTGGATGGTTTCTACTGGGGCATCTTTTAATTCTGAGACAATAATATTTGTAGCTACTACGGGGGCTAAAACATGTTCTTCCCCCCCGATCAAAAACCGTACTCGTGTAGGGCTTGATTCTAGAACGCGAACTGTCATCCCAGGAACGATCACTTCTGCACGAATCTGCGCTGCGACAGCTTCAGGTTCATCGGGAATATGGATAATCCGCCCATTTTGATTAACCGGAAACATTGTCAGTGACTGACCCTCGCGGAGACGGATCGAACCATCCGAAGTTGGAATTGGATCGCCATGGGGATCATGGCTCGGATTTCCCAATGTTCGAGCAAGTGCTTCAATTTCTTCTAAGCTAAGGGAATGTTCAAGTTTTTCTGCTCGGTGATGCCAATCTTCTTCCGAAAAACCAGTTTTATCCGCTAAAAATTTCTCTAATAAACGGTGTGCTCTGAGTACCTGGAGGGCCACCGTCTCACCTGCTTTGGTTAAATGCCATTTACCTTCGACAAGAGAAATCAATTCTTGCTTTTCTAAGGAAGAAAGAATGTGGGTAGCTTGATCCACACTAATTTCTAGAGCGCCTGCAATAGTCTGAAAACTTGGGTATTTGTTTTGCAAAGCTAATTTTTGGATATGTTTTAAAGCATCTTCTTGTAAAACTCTTTCAGATAATTTTCGAAAAGCTTTATAACGGGGAAATACCCCTCGTTCTGGCCACATAAGAATTGCGGTAATCACAACAAGTAAAATCCCTATTAATAATAAGACTAGTGGATCGTTCATAAATTTTTACCTCCACAAAAAAGATTTTGTGATATTAATTACTAATGATTAATTTATTATTTAGGCATGCCTAAATTTTGATGATTGTATCATAATGAATGATTTAGCGCAATAAATACTTAAGGGCATAAAACTCTCTGATAAAATACAATTATCTTGGGAAAAAGGATTAATCATGGCAACTGCAGAAGAAATTATTCAATTTTTAAATCTTGAAACTCTGCCGGAGGAAGGCGGTTGGTTTAAGCAAAATTATCTTTCCTCAGAAAAAATTCATCAATCGGGACTCCCCTCTCGATATACAATAAATAAACCATTTGGTAGTGCGATCTATTATTTATTAACAGATGAATACGATTGCTTTTCCGCACTGCATAAACTACTGACCGATGAAGTATTTCACTTCTACCTGGGGGACCCCATAGAAATGCTGTTGCTGTATCCAGATGGTAAAAGTAAAAAAATAATTCTCGGGCAGGATATATTTAGGGGTCAACAGATCCAATTTGTCGTCCCCCGAGGGGTATGGCAGGGGTCATATTTGCTTCCGGGGGGAAAATATGGATTAATGGGTACGACCATGGCTCCCGCTTATCATCAGGATGATTTCCTTTTAGGTGACCAAGATTCACTTATCAAGGAATATCCGCATGAAAAAGAACTCATCCAACGATTAACCAGAAAAAATTCCCCTAAATAATGGGAATGGAGAATATACTATGAAAATCCCGCCAATTAAAGATCTGCTAAATTTTACTGACAAAGTGGTATTGGTCACGGGAGGCGGCAGCGGTTTGGGCAGCGGAATCGTGAGGCGTTTCGCGGAGGCAGGGGCCAAAGTTGTGGTGAACTTTCATTCCAGTGAGGATAAAGCAAAAGCCCTTGTCAAGGAGATTAAATCCATGGGTGGGGAAGCAATTGCTATTCAAGCGGATGTAAGTAAAAAATCGGATGTGGAACACCTATTTAATAATGTTTTGGATACCTTTGGACAGCTAAATGTAATTGTAAATAATGCTGGAATTTATCCTTTAAATACTATTATTGATATGGAGGAATCAGAATGGGATGCAGTAATCAACGCCAATTTGAGAAGTGCATTTCTCTGTATTCAGGCTGGCGCAAAAATAATGATCGAACAAAAAACTGGCGGAGCGATCATTAATATATCCTCCATTGAGGGAGAAAACCCAGCCCCGATGCACAGCCACTATAATGCAGCCAAGGGAGGCATTAATATGCTGACGACTTCTTCTGCAAATGAATTGGGGGAACATGGGATTCGGGTGAATGCTGTTTCCCCAGGGTTAATTGGACGACCAGGGCTGGAAAAAGACTGGCCAGATGGTGTTTCCCGTTATTTGGCAGCCGCACCTTTAGGACGACTGGGAGACGCAAGTGATGTGGCAGATGCATGCGTATTCTTGGTTTCTCCTGCGGCAAGATGGATCACTGGGGCGAATTTGCGGGTGGACGGCGGGGTGATGACGAACCAGATTTTTTGATTTTCGAATAATCTGGCATTAGCCGATATTTATTTGTTCAGCTGTGAAACTTGTGATATTAGTATATTTACTATAAACTTTTTTATATGAACAAACACATCAAAATATTAATAATATTATTGATTTTATTTTGTTTTTCTGTTGCAGAACTCATCCATTTATCGCCCGTATTTCAACCCTTGCCTAGCCGAGATTCGGGAGTATTTCTATATACTGCAGAACGGATTTTAGAAGGAGATATACCTTATAAAGATATATGGGATCATAAAGCTCCATTGATATACTTTATTGATGCATTGGGTTTATTAGTGAAGGGAGGGTCACTTTGGGGAGTTTGGCTTATTGAGGTGATGTCCTTATTTACTGCCGCAGCCTTTAGTTATTTCGGAATGAAAAAAGTTTGGGGATCAATAGCAGCCTGGGCTGGAACCGTAATTTGGCTCCAAACATTACCCTTTTTTTTAATTAGCGGGAATTTTGTTGAAGAATTTACCCTTCCTTTTATTTTTGGGATATTTTGGCTATTTACCCAAATTGAATTAAAAACTAAAAGTAAACTATATTTCTGGATAGGCACGTTCTCAGGTATTATCTTTTGGATTCGCCCAAATGGAATCGGCATTCCAATATCAATAGGAATATTATTGTTATTCAAAGTCTTTACCGCTAATGAACGCAAGGAAACCTATTTACATTTACGTAATTATTTTGCAGGTGTATTGTCTGTATTCATTTTAATATCAGGATATTTTTTAATCAATAATTCATTCAAAGAAATGATTGATCAAGTATTTAAATTTAATTTTATCTATGTAAATTCTGGGGCAACATTTATTTCTCGTTTCCAACAATATTACGAAAAATATCTATTTCTTCCAAATCTATTTAATTTTACTGGTGCAGCCTGGTTGATTGGATTTGTTTTTATAAAAAGCAATCAGGATATAAATAAAAATCATCGAAGAATTTTATCTCTTATCTTAATAGCCTTTCCCATAGAATTTTTCCTTTCAAACTTATCTGGTTTTGGATACAGACATTATTTCATTACATGGGTGCCAATTATTGGGTTGATAACGGGGTGGTTTAGCTTTTTCATACTCCAAAAAAGTAATTTTGAAAGGATAACTTTTAAGGGAACAACTATTCCATTAAAAATCGCAATTATTGGATTGATATTTGTTTCAATATATCCCAGCAATCCTTCAATATTTATAAATTTATACAATATTTCTTCTTCAATAGTCGTAAGAGGTCAAATACCTTATTATGGCTTTTCACCTGGAGAAAAAGAAATTATCGACTATATTAATCTAACAACTGACGAAAATGACTATTTATTATTATGGGGAAATGAAGTTAAATATAATTTTATTACAGGCCGTTTAGCTCCTTCAAAATATTCTTACGCTTATATGCTTGAAAACTCCCAATATGTGAGACAAGAGATGGTCACAGAATTTATTAATGATCTCGCAAAAAATAAACCCTTAATTATTGATACAAGTTTAACTAATAAAAAAGTACAATCTATTGTTTGCAATCCCTGCGAGGACAAATATAATCAACAAATTTCAAATTTTATGAAAGAAAACTATTTAAAAATTGATTCTATAAGTAGTAATAATTGGCCTGTCTATCAATACGTAGGTCAAGAATAGTTTCTGAAAAACTCATTTCTGGGGAAATCTAACCATTAAAATATTGCCTTTATTTATTTACTGATATTTAATCTCATTTCCATTAATACAGCTCCAATAATTCTCTAATATAAATCCAATAAGCCAGCGGTATCCTTGACTTATCAACAAAATGAAACAAAAAATTCTTTTTTGAACACATAAAAAAGAAGGAGCATTCAAAATGTCAAAGATTATCGGAATTGATCTAGGAACCACGAACAGCGTTGTGGCAGTGATCGAAGGTGGCGAGCCCACTGTGATCACAACTGCAGAGGGATCGCGTTTGGTTCCGTCCGTAGTTGGATTTAGTAAAAATAACGAGCGATTGGTTGGTCAAACCGCCAAGCGCCAAGCAATAATTAACCCAGAAAATACGATCTATTCGATCAAGCGTTTTATGGGGCGCCGCTATGATGAAATCGCTGAAGAGCGCAAGATCATTTCTTATGATGTGGTCGCTGGACCAAATGGAGAGGTGCGCGTAACTGTTCCTCAAAATGGGAAGGAATATAGCCCACAAGAAATTTCAGCGATGATTCTGGCAAAGATCAAGGTAGACGCGGAAGCTTATTTGGGTGAACCGGTCACAAAAGCAGTGATCACCGTACCCGCCTATTTTAATGACAGCCAACGCCAGGCAACAAAAGATGCCGGAAAAATTGCTGGTCTAGAAGTAATGCGAATCATCAATGAACCTACAGCTGCAGCATTAGCTTATGGACTAGACAAAAAAGCAGATGAGAAACATTTGGTGTTTGACCACGGTGGTGGCACATTTGATGTTTCTGTTCTGGAAGTTGGGGATGGAATCATCGAAGTTAAATCTACCAATGGTGACACTCACTTAGGTGGTGACGATTGGGACGAACGGATCGTGAATTGGATGGCGGATGAATTCAATGCCGCTAATGGCATTGACCTGCGAAAAGATCGACAGGCTTTGCAACGTTTACGAGAAGCTGCCGAAAAAGCAAAAATCGAACTTTCCTCAGTAATGGAAACTGAAATCAATCTTCCATACGTGACGGCAGACGCTGGCGGACCAAAACATTTACAAAATAAACTTAGTCGTGCGAAATTTGAAAAACTTACTGAAGATTTACTCAATCGTTGTAAAGCGCCATTTGAATCTGCATTGAAGGATGCGGGAATCAAAGCTGCCGACCTAAACGAAGTTGTATTGGTTGGTGGATCTACCCGAATGCCGATGGTATCTGAACTGGTAGAAAAACTTTCTGGCAAGACCCCGCATAAAGGTGTCAATCCAGATGAAGTAGTTGCTTTAGGGGCTGCGATCCAAGGTGGTGTTCTCGCTGGAGATGTCAAGGATGTACTCCTTTTAGATGTGACCCCCCTATCTTTAGGGATCGAAACTCTTGGCGGCGTGACCACAATGATGATCGACCGCAATACAACAATCCCAGTAAAGAAAACAGAAGTGTATTCCACTGCTGCTGATAATCAAACCTCGGTAGATATTCATATCTTGCAGGGTGAACGCAGTATGGCAAAAGATAATATGAGTTTGGGTAATTTTAGATTAGACGGCATTCCTCCATCAAGTCGTGGAATTCCGCAAATCGAAGTGACCTTTGATATTGATGCCAACGGTATTATCAATGTTTCGGCAAAAGATAAAGCCACCGCAAAAGAACAGAAAATCACGATCACGGCATCTACTAATCTAGAAGAAAGTGATATTGAACAAATGGTTCAACAGGCCAAACAAAATGAAGCCGAAGATAAAAAGAACCGTGAGTTGATCGAAAATAAAAATAATGCAGACAGCCTAGCCTATCAAACTGAGAAAGCTCTAACAGATTTGGGTGAAAAGGTTGCCGCTGATGAGAAAGAGAAGATTGAAAAATTGATCGAGGAAGTTCGGACTGCCGGACAAAGTAATGACCTCAATCAGATCAAAGAAAAAGCTGATGCTTTACAAAATGCTTTCAACGCCTTGAGCCAACAGTTATATGCTCAGGAAGGTGAACAACCTGGTTCCGCCCCCGGCGGAATGCCTGGCGAAGGTTTCCCTAATTATGGCGGAAATGGCGCTGAGAATAGTAATGGCAACGGTTCATCCACGGACCCCGATGATGAGGGTGAAGTTGTGGAAGGCGAATTTCGGGAAGCTTGATCAATAAATTATCCTTAAGGATAATTTATTGATCTTAAGAGAAAATCCGATGGATTTTCTCTATAAAAAATTGTATGTTGAGAGTTTTTATAAACTCTTCAGTCATAAGATTCCTCCTAACCTTAAAGAAAAAGAGCAGCCGGCAAGCTGCTTTTTTTCTTTAAGTATACTCATTATGAATTATCTCTTTTTCAATCCCTTTTTTTCTTCTAATTTAATTTCAAATCGGTCTGCATAATGATGGATAGCTTCAATCACTAATTTGATTTCATTACGGGGGATAAATTGAAAGTTCACTAATCTTGAATTCTCCCCTGATTTCAAATAAATTTGTTCCTGTTCCAGTTCAATAATAATGATTTGCAAGTCTTTCCAGGCAATTTGTTCACGCCGCTGATAGCTACCAGAAATAATCCCTTTATTGCTGATTTCAAATAACCAATTTCCCCGCCATGTGAGATAGAAAATAAATGCGACTACAAAAAAGAGGAATATTAAAAATGTCCCAAGACCCTGTAAAAAATAGAGAAGTAAAAGGGCAAGGAAAAGAAATAATGTAGTCCTTAAATATTTTCTTAATACTCCCTGAAATAATTGGTGGTGCACTTTTACTGCAATTTCTTTTTCTTCCATTTATTTTTTCCTCAGCGCAATTTTATCCTAATTCAAAATTGACACTGAAATTTTATTTTTTTTAATCAAATCCTTCCAAATGCAGAAAGGGTTTTTAGATTTTTCACAATATGGCTTCCTTTCCAATCTTTCTCGGCTTGCGCCCAAAGGTCTGCATCAATCTCGCGCCAGTCCCAACCCAAATCCCAACTGCCATTTGGAAGTTGGGTGTCGAGCAACCAGTCCAGGTTTGCAATTAATAAAGCCTCTGGGATTGCAGGCGTTAATTTTGATTTTGGAGACTCTATTAAAAAGAGAGGGGTAACTTGATGGGCTGCAATTTGATCAGTATTTTTTACCATGGTGAGCGGTAAACTCTTAATCAATCTGGATAATAATTGTTGACTAAATTCTTCGGGTAATTGTTTGGATTCCAATAATATCGTACAGCTGAGCAAATCATACATTCCTAGTTCATCTGGCAGGTCCTCAATATATTTGATCAGGGTTATGGTTATTTTTTCCAAAAAACCTTGAGGAACTAAATGATTAAAGGCCCATAAATTTCCGATCACACGTGCACGAGGATTTACTAGAAAACCGCCGAAATTCTTTTCTAATTTGTCATAAGACCACCACCACGGGTGGGGAGTGTTGTTGACTTCATTTGGAATCATTTCCCATACTTCTTTTTTGTCGTCGAATTGATCGAGTATGTAGGAAACAGCTTTTTGGGTGATCTCCAAATTTTTATTGTTATCCAACTCGGCAAGAATATCCAATCCATGGGCAGCGGCAATCACAGAAGAATCGGGGCTGCGGAGATCTGCTTCTAAGCCATGACCAAACCCGCCATCTTCATTTTGAAATTTATTTAATTCTGTAACTACCTGCTCGGAACTGCCTTCCTCGAAATAGTATCTGAATAAGGCTTGGTCCAGTTTTCGTCCATGATTGAATAGATAATTTTTGGCTTTATCAAATGCATCTTGTAATAATTTTCTCATTGCTCCTCCCAGAACCCCAATTATAAAACATATGTTCTATTTATGCAAGGGTTTCCTAATGGGAAATTCGAGTGTTCTTTTGGATTTAAGAGATTGGCGAATTATTTGGTGACCAGTGAAACAATCTGGTTTTCAAAATGTATATTAATTACTTTTCTTTTGGACTGCTGGTAGACCCATTTGAAATTATCCATGGTTAGAGCACTATCCAGATATATAATCTCGGCGGGTTCCCCCATGGATAGCTTTACCATTTCCTCTGTCATCCCGATTTGAATATTTTCTTCGAGGAGTTGCTTGATCCTTTCTTCCCCCCATTCTTTTCTCCTATCCACTATTTGATTTATACGAAGGTCAAAAATATCAATATTATTTTTAATCAGCCATTGGCTAAAATCTTTTCCCCAGAATTCCTCTTCTTCAAGGATGCTTTTTACACGATCCCGATCATTGGCAGTTTTTTCACCAAGTTTTATTTTTAGTAAATATAGCAACACAGCGATTAGAATCCCCCCAATTATAAATAAAATCCAAGTTAAATTTGTGTCCTCCAAGAAATTCCATATTTGCTGGAATAGGCCGAGAAACAGGGTGCTCGCGCCTAAAATCCCAAACAATATTCTTCCAATTCCAGTATCTTTTTTTTCAGTCAAGGGAACTCCTATGAATATTAATTATCTGACATGCTCAGGATTTAAATTCTTTCTAGGAAAAATAATTATAACCACTGGTTTAGATTAAAATTTACTAATTTCACAAATAAATCCGCAATTTCTAAAAATGTGATAATCTGTTGCTATGGAAGAACCTCTTGAAATTCCACCAATAAAGCGAAAAATCAATTTTTCAGCCATTTTTACTAAAAAAAATATGCTGATCGCATTTTTCATTCTTGTCATTCTTTATGGAGTTTATCGCATTCCTGCGATCTATAACCGCGTTAACAGCAAATGGGCGGAAATAAGTTCACAAGTGATCTATTATTTTAACCCACCTGACGAGGCAGTTTTTCTCCCGCAGGAAGAATTTCAAATTGCACTTGTTGTTCAAGCCACGCTTTCCGCTTTAACCCAAGTAGTAGAGCCAAGCGCGACAGCCACATTGGTTCCTGAGCAGGAAACACTTGTCCCCACGATCACTCCTACGCCCCTCCCTGAAAAAGCAATCTTGGAAAATGTAGTTTATATAGATCAACAAAATCGCTGGAATTATTGTGGACCAGCAAATCTTACGATGTCCTTAAAATATTGGGGATGGGATGGAAACCGCGACGATGTAGCCAGTGTGATCAAGCCAGGAAAAAATGACCCGGACCTAGACTTCATTCAAAGAGGACTGAGCGACAAAAACGTGATGCCCTATGAGATGACCAAATATGTGCGGGATTATACGTACTTCGATGCAATCTTAAGAGTTGGGGGCAATCTTGATCTTTTGAAAGAATTGCTTTCAAATGGATATCCGATTGTGATCGAGAAAGGTTATTATGAAACTACGTATACTGGTGAACTAGCATGGATGGGCCATTATTGGTTCGTTACGGGATATGACGATGCGGTTAGTTCATTCATAGTGCAAGATGCTTATCTCCAACCAGGAGATAATTTCGTATCAGATTATGAGAGTTTTTTGGAAGGATGGCGTGCTTTTAACTATCTCTTTTTTGTCGTTTACCCCCCAGAAAATGAGGATGAAGTTCTGGAAATTCTAGGTCCTTGGGCTGACGAAAATTGGGCTAATAACCATGCCCTAGAAATTGCTGAAAAAGAAATCGCTGAAGATCTGGACGAGATGGGCGAATATTTTGCATGGTTCAATAAAGGTTCCAGCCACGTGGCTTTGGACCAATATCAAGCGGCAGCAACCGCCTATGACAATGCATTTGTACTTTACAATAAGATGGAAGGGGATGCTTCCCTGCGTCCGTACCGGATGATGTGGTATCAGTCTGGCCCCTATTGGGCTTATTATTACACACAGCGATTTACAGATTTGATCAATTTAGCTGATACGACCTTAAATGAATGGATCTCTCAACCCACGCTCGAAGAAAGTCTTTATTGGCGAGGGATGGCGTATTTATCCGTAGGAAGATATGAGGATGCTGTGGTTGATTTTAGGGAAACAGTTTACTTAAATGAAAATTACACCCCGGGTATCTCAATCCTGACCCAACTGGGAGAACCATTTGATGATTAAAATTCTCCATTTTGCAGATGCACATATTGATATGGCAAATTATGGCCGGTTAGACCCTGAAACGGGGTTGCCGATGCGGGTGATGGATTTCCTGAAATCGTTAGATGAAATCATTGAAACTGCCCTAACTGAAAAGGTTGATCTGGTAATCTTTGCTGGGGACGCGTATAAAGATCGAAATCCTGCACCCACCTATCAACGTGAGTGGGGGAAAAGAATAATTAAATTATCAGAAGCTGGGATACCTTGTATTTTGGTGGTTGGTAACCATGACCTCTCCCCGAGCCTGGGTCGCGCCCATGCATTAGAAGAATTCAATACGCTTAATGTACCTAATATTGTGGTGGCTGATCGGCCTAAATTCTATGGCCCTAAGGATTTAGGTGGTCTACAAGTCCAGGTGTTGGCACTGCCATGGATCACAAGGTCTGGCATGTTGGCGCACTTGGATATGAAATTAAGTAATAAAGAAGAAATTAATGAAGAACTTGAAGCAAGATTAACAGAGATCCTTTCTAATTGGCTGGAGGAAGCTGACCCAGGTCTTCCAATCGTTCTGACAGCGCATGCTTCTGTTCAGGGGGCGGTTTATGGGGGGGAAAGAACAGTGATGCTGGGGGGGGATTTGGTTCTCTCAGGGTCTTTAGTGAAGAACCCACAAATAGATTATGTGGCTTTAGGTCATATTCATAAACATCAAAACTTAAATGAAGATAAACATCCTCCCGTAATTTACCCCGGTTCGATCGAACGTGTTGATTTTGGGGAAGCAAAGGACGATAAATTTTTTGTAATCGCCGAGGTTGAGAAAGGAAAAACCAAAGTAGACTGGCGGGAACTAAAAAATATCAGAAAATTTATTGATCGATCGATTGAATTAACCTCGGACAAACAAGTTACTGAACAAATTAAAAAAATCTTACCCAGTCCAGAGGCAATTAAGGATGCTATTTTACGGTTAGTGATCGTCTATCCAAGAGATTGGGAAGCCTTGATAGATGATGCGGCATTGAGAGATTACACACAGGAAGCATTTGAATTTCATTTTGTAAAACGACCTCAAATTGATTCTCGGGTGCGCATCCCTGAGGACAAAACTGTTGGCAGTCTTTCTGCCACCGAGTTATTAGATATTTATTGGCGATCTGAACATCACGAAGGTGAAGATATCGACGATATGAAAAAATTAGCTCAAGAGATCATTGATGTTACCGGTAATGAGGATTTTTAGGTTCGGTACTCCAAGTCGATAGTATTAATAAATATGGTTGGGGAAAATCAGGAAGATCACAAAAAAGAATTGAGCAAAAATATCAATTCAATTGACCTCGCAACCGGTTGCAAATATAATTATTGATAAAAATGGTAGAGTAAAAGCAGATAAAATGGCAACAATACGAGATGTAGCAAAAAAAGCTAATGTACATTCAAGCACGGTGAGTAGAGTTTTCTCGGGGAATCTTAGTATTAGCGAAACAACCCGAGAGAGGGTGTTTGCGGCGGCTAAGGAACTTGGATTTTGGCCCAATGCAATTGCGAGATCGTTAAGTACTCAACGGACAAATACTATTGGCATTATCATCCCTTATATCTTTGAAGGATTTTTTAATGACAGCTTTTTCCCCCAATTAATGCGGGGCATGCTCGAAGCATCTTATACCCATGGGTTTCGATTAATTGTGGGGGGTTGCGAAAATTATGATGATGAGATCGATCAGATACAACAGATCATGGCCTCAAGCCAAGCAGATGGGATCGTGGTGATGAGCAGCAGGATGGACGTGAATACGGTTGGGGAACTTCAAAAGCATAATACACCCTTTGTTCTCATCGGTCATCCCCCTTCAGAAAAATATCAAGAAATTTCCTGGGTGGATGCGGATAATCAAAAAGCGACAAAAGAAGCCCTGCAACTTTTAATCGAATTGGGACATACAAAAATCGCCTTTGTGGGCGGGGACCCCAAGAACCTTACCAGCCAAGAACGGGAAAAAGCTTATTTATTAACTTTAGAAGAAGCTGGGATCCCTGCTGACGCGAACTGGATTCACCATGGTTTTTTTGATGAAACCGGTGGCTATAATGCCGTGGAGCGGATGATCCAACTAGGGGAAAACATGCCTACCGCTTATTATGCGGCGAATGACTTGATGGCAGCAGGAATCATTCGGGCTTTGAAAAAGAATAATATGCGCATCCCAGAAGATGTTTCCGTGATCGGTACGAATAATTCCCCGATTGCTGCTTATTGCCAACCAGCCATCAGCACAGTTAGTGTGCCGTATGCAAAAATGGCGGGGAAAGCGGTTGAAATGTTGATCGAGCAAATTGAACAGGGAGAAATGGAACAATCAACCTTCACTTTTGACTGCAAACTGGTTATGAGAGACTCAACTGCAAAACTTCATCCGTAATATTTTTATAACTCCCTTAAATAAAAAGAGAGAGAACATAAGATTCTCTCTCTTTTTTAATTATTTATTATCTAGGCTGTTTTAGGCAATAAGAGATATACCGCAAATCCCATCACAATCAATCCGGCGATCCTTGCAGTTGTTAGCGGAATTGGTTCAACTCCACCCCACCCACTTGCGTCTACCAAAGATGAGACTAACATTTGTCCTAGGATGATCGTTCCCAAACCAGCGGTGACGCCCACTCGGGAGATGGAAAATGAAACCCCCACGACGATGAACACACCCAGTAATCCGCCGAAAAATAACATAGTAAGCGCGCGAGGTGTAACGGTTCCTTCTTCTTTGATGATGGGTAGAACTAAGGTGACAACATAAACAACAAAAGCCAGGATACCCCCCATCATATTCATCATCAATCCAGTACGAACGGGGCCAATGATCCCACCCAAACGCCCGCTTAAAGTTGCTTGACCGCCAATAAAAATTCCTGTGAGCAAAGCACTCACCAAACCAACTATGACTATATTTTTCATTTTAACACTCCAAAATTTTTTCCTGAAACAATTTTTATCCAAAATACAAATATCATTGAAAGATTATACCTGCTATGATAATTTTATCTATATTTCTATAGAAGGAACCGGCTTACTGAATTGATTTTCCTATTTAGAAACGTCATAAACTCTTAAATGTTATAATTTGAAAAGAGGAATTTAAGGCTTAATAAATGATCCCAATTCAAATCTCATTATCTGGATTTTTATCTTATAAAGAACAAGTTGATCTCAATTTCGAGAGCTTCGATTTGGCATGTATTTCGGGGGCAAATGGCTCGGGGAAATCTGCATTATTGGATTCGATCACCTGGGGGCTTTTTGGACAAGCTCGGAAACGAGACGATTCAATTATCAATCTTCAATCTGACAAAGCGGTTGTAGAATTCACCTTTAATTATGAGGGGAATATCTACCGGGTACAACGGGTTAAACCTCGAAATAAAACGACCGACCTGGAATTTCATATCCAGGATAAGGATAAAAACTGGAAAGCTCTGACGGAGCGCACATTGCGGGCGACAGAAGCCTTGATTCAAAAAACATTGCGGCTAGATTATGAAACCTTTATTAATGCCTCGTTTTTCTTGCAGGGAAAGGCTGATCAATTTACCCAGCAGCGACCGGGAGACCGAAAAAGAATTCTAAGCAGCATTTTGGGCTTAGAGATATGGGAGCAATATCGAAAACAAACCGTGGGCCAAAGAAAAGATGTTGATTCTGAAATTAGTGCATTAGACGGACGGTTGGTCGAGATCAATAATGAATTGGAACAAGAAGATGCTCGAAAAGAACGACTCGCTTTATTAGAAAAATCCCTAAAAACAATTAGTGATGCGCTTGGTACTCAGAATAAATCAGTGGATGAGATGAGGCGACGAGCTGCCTCTTTGGCAGAACAGGAAAAATTAGTTGACTCTTTGAGGTTACAAGCAGACAGATCGCGGAAGAATTTTAATGAAAATACGCAAAAATTAGAACTGCGAATGTCAGATAAAACTGAATTTTCAGATATTCTTGGGCGCGCAACTGAGATCGAAAAGGATCATAAAACCTGGGAACAATCTCAAAAAGAACTTGAAAAATGGAACACGATCGCGATTGAGTTCAACCAGAGCGAGAAATTAAGAAATGCTCCGCTCACAGAAATTGAAACGACAAAAACTCGGCTGGAAGCAGAAAGAGATCAATATCTTCAGCAAAAATTTAATATTAACTCTGGACTGGAAAAACTGAATGCAGATGAAGAAGAAAAGAAAAAAATAGAGACTTCTTTAAAAGAAAATGCCCTTCAACTATATGAGAGAAAGGCATTAGAGCTAGAAATGAAGGAAGCTTTGAAAGAACAGGCAGAGGCAAAAGCCGAAAACCCTGTTTTGCGAGATGAAATGGAGACCTTGAAATCTCGGATAGAGCAACTTACTTCAACTGATGGGGCTGTTTGCCCTTTATGTGGGCAAGCATTAAACGAAGATGAGAGAAAAAAACTGATCGACGAGTTGTCCAAAGATGGAAAAGTTAAAGGGGATAAATATAGAGCGAATGTTGATCTTTTGGCTAAGGCAGACGAAAAAGTTAATAACCTAGAAAAAAAGATCAACAATTTTTCGGCTGTTGATGAAACACACCGAGAGCTTACACGGACTTTAGACCAAATAATCGGTCAGCAGAACGTTTTCCTTGAGGAACAAAAACTTTGGGACACAAAGGGAGAAAAAAAACTGGCGGAAATTGAAGAGAAACTTAAATCTGATAATTTCGCCTTGAAAACTAGAAAAATCTTGGCAAAGATCGATGAAGACCTTAAAAACATTGGTTATCAGGTTGATGCACATGATGCTGAACGAAAACGCGAAATTGAATTGCGCCGTTCGGATGTTGAACTTAGAAAGCTGGAACATGCGCGCGCAACATTGGCACCTTTAGAAAGAGAGATCAAAGAATTAGATAAAACCCTAATCACTCAAGGAAAAGAATTAGGATTACAAGATAAGGAATATGATACTGCAGCCGCAAAGCTCGCAGTTGCATTGACTGAATCGCCGGATATCGTTGAAGCTGAAAATGAAATGCTAAATCTGCAAGAGGATGAGAATAGAATTCGTCTGGAAGTCGGTGCCGCCCAACAGGAAGTTAATGTTTTAGATAGCTTGAAGAAACGCACTGCAGAATTGGCTATTACTAGAGAAGCATTGGCACAAAAAGTTGCTCAATATAAATCTTTGGAACGAGCGTTTGGTAAAGACGGCGTGCCAGCGATGTTGATCGAGCAAGCCTTACCGCAGATCGAGGTGAAGGCCAACGATATCCTTGAACGATTAAGTGGTGGCAGCATGTCGATCAGCTTTTCTACCCAGACCGCCTATAAAGATAAAACGCGGGATGATCTTCGAGAAACATTGGATATCATCATCAGCGATATTGCGGGACAGAGGGATTATGAAATGTATTCTGGGGGTGAGGCCTTCAGGATAAATTTTGCAATTCGATTGGCACTCTCGGAAGTATTGGCGCAACGCGCAGGGGCACGATTGCAAACCTTGGTTATCGATGAAGGATTTGGAAGCCAAGATGAGGTTGGGCGCCAAAGATTGATCCAAGCAATTAATTTAGTTAAAGAGGACTTTGAAAAAATCCTGATCATCACCCATATAGATTCGCTTAAAGATGCTTTCCCAACTCGTATTGAAGTTGAAAAGTTAGCAAATGGCAGCGTGGTAAACATTATTTAAGTTGCTGAAGTAATAAATATAAATCTCCCAATAGCCATTTGATTTTGTTTGAGTTATAATTCACACATGTTAAAGAAACTCTTTTTGACCTTAATTGTAATCATTATTGTTTCCGCTTGTTCACCCCAGGGTGTGTTTACAGTGGAAAACGCGTGGGCACGCCCCGGAATCGCCGATGGAAATACAGCGATTTATTTTACTGTTAACAATTCGAATGCTGAACAAGACACCCTAGAACGTGTTTCTGTCTCAATCGGTGCAAAAGCAGTTGAAATGCATATGACGATGATGTCACATGACAGTGAAACTGATCAGGACATCATGAAAATGATGGAGCAGGAAATTGTCGAAATCCCCGCTGGATCAATTGTAAAATTTGAACCAGGTGGTTTGCATGTGATGGTGATCGGATTAGAAAATGGATTAATGGAAAATGACCAGATTCGTGTAACTCTCCATTTTTCAAATGCTGGAGAAATTGAAGTTTTTGCAAAAATAACAATGGATGGGGAAAACTAAGAACTACATTAGTAATTCTCCAGAAGAAATTATTTCATCAAGTTATTAAATATAAGTCAGATGAAAAATGTTTCAAAAAAAGTCTGACGAGTTTAGATCATATGTGTTTATAAGAGGAGAAAGATAATATGTCGGAAAAAAAAGGTTTAAATTCTAGAGCCTTAATGATCGGTTTGATTGCCATTGTTGTTGTTCTTGGCTTGGCTTTGGTGAGTCTATCGATCGGGTCTTCCAGGGTTGAAGCCGAAGATGGGCCAGTGAATGCTTTGGCAAATAGTAAAGATGACTGTGTGGTATGCCATGATCGAACTACCCCCGGTATTGTTCAACAATATGGTCACAGCACCATGGCAGCCGCGGATGTTGCCTGTCAGGACTGTCACGAGGTAGAACGAGATTATCCTGGCTCGATTGAGCATGAGGGCACCTATGTACTTCAAAGCCCAACCACTGCGATGTGTCAAAGCTGCCATGAAAACGAAGTAAATCAATATTATGCCAGTCGCCATGCTTTACCAGCTTATGTAGCCATGGTGGGTGCAGAGGTTTTAGATGAAGATCTGTTGGCGATGTATGAGTCAGTGACAGAAGGTCAGCCAGACCCAGATCGCGCAAGAAACGCGATCTACCATTTGGAAGGACCTGCTGTTACACGCTTTGCCTGTGAGGGATGCCATAATATTGGTAAACCTGCTGCAGATGGATCAGTCGGAGAATGTCAACAATGTCACCTCAGACACGAGTTCAGTTTAGAGCAAGCACGAAAACCTGAAACTTGCAGTGCCTGCCATATTGGCCCTGACCATCCACAATTTGAGATCTATCAAGAATCTCCTCATGGCATTTCTTATGCCGTCGGAAGTGATGACTGGAATTGGGATGCTGATCCCGGTACCTTAACTGCTGAAGATTTCCCTGCCCCAACTTGCGCAACCTGTCACTTTAGTGGCTTTGGCGGCACAGCAACTACCCATGATTCCGGTGATCGTTTGACATGGTTCTTGTTTATGCCTGTCAGCGAACGCAGACCTGGATATAGTGAAAATGCTGGTCGAATGCAACAAGTTTGTGGTGAATGCCATAATAGCACTTTTATTGAAGAGTTCTATACCGATGGAGATGCCCTGGTTGAGGCTATCAACGCTTGGGTCTTAGAAAGTCGTGAGATCATTCAACCACTTAAAGATCACGATTTGTTAACAGCTGATCCATTTGATGAACCAATTGATTTTGTTTTCTTTGACCTCTGGCACCATTGGGGCAGAACAGCTAAATTTGGTGGTTGGATGCAAGGACCGGATTACACCCAATGGCATGGTGCCTATGAGGTGCTGCGAGAGCTTGCTGAACTGAAAGAAATGGTGCATGACAAATTAGTAGAAGCCGGAATTGAGCCGTAAGATGTATCATCTTGCAACCATATTTCCTAAACTAAAAGAAATTAAGCTTCCACTGAGTAGGGACCAGCTTGTCCTCATCATGGTGGCGATAAATGAGATCATTGTGGGCGAGGATATTTTCCTCGCCCACAGCATCAGCGGAACGATCGTGCCTTATGAGTGGATTCCGATTTTCTTCGGACCCATTGCTGGTGTGCTGTTGCTGATCTCAGGAATGATCGCGATCCGTCGCCGAGCGTTAGCTACTTCTATTGCTACATTGGTGTTTATCTCTAGCATTCTTGTCGGTGTTTTAGGCAGTTATTTTCATATACGCAGAGCCTTTTTATTGGATGCGGGATTCGCTCAAATGTTTAGTATTGATCTAGCCATATGGGCTCCTCCATTGTTTGGACCGATCACATTTGCGGGTCTAGGCATCTATGGGTTAAGTGCCGCTTTCATTGAGACTCCTGCAGGCAGTGGAAAACTAAAATTGTGGGGTGGAAAAACTCTGCAAATGCCATTTTCTAAGACCAGAGGATATTTATTTTTAATGTCTCTGGGCATGTTAGCCATGTTGGTCAGTTCTGTTTTTGATCATGCTCGAACTGGTTTTACAAATCCGTGGTTATGGCTACCTACAATAGCAGGTATTTTTGCCGTGGTAGTTGCTGTCGTTTTGGGAATGGCAGACAAAATTAATGAAGGGGATGTAAAAACCTATTTTGTGGCGATGGCATTGATGATCGTTGTTGGCCTTATTGGCACCTTCTTACATATCCAAACTGATCTGACTGCCGATTTTCAATTCGTGCAGGAACGTTTTTTGCGTGGTGCACCATTTATGGCGCCGTTAAATTTCGTAAATATGGGAATATTGTCTTTAATCATTCTTTTAGACCCTAAAGAAGAATCTGAATAACTATTATTTTTGTTCCCCTGATTGAGAATTTCCCTGGTCTTATAGACCAGGGATTATTTATTTAAGCTGCAATATTAACTCTTCGATCTCTTTTCCCCGTGCATTGGCGTGAAAATTATCTTGCCCGGTAATGATAAAACCACATTTCTGCAATACCCGAATTGAGCCAAGATTATCTTTGGCAGCGCGGGCATAGATCGGGCGAATTTTTTGAATTTGTAAAAATAAAATTAAAGATTCAGTTGCGATCCCCCTCCCCCAGTACTCCTTGCCAATCCAATAGCTAACTTGTAACTCATCAATAAGAAAATAACTGAAGATACTGCCGACAACTTGATCTTTGAGAATGATTGTTTGAATGTAGACCGATTCATCCTTTAATATCTTCTTCCAATGGGCATTAAAGGCTTCTCTGTCACTGGGATCTTCCCGGGTAAAAGCAGCCATTTCAACCGACACGGGGTCGGCTTCATTTTTATAAAATATTGGGAGATCCCTTGCGGTCACTTCACGTAGTTTAACCCCGTTTTTCATTGCAAATATCCTTCAATACAATCCTTGGCAGAATATAAATCATACTTCCAAATAATGATCTTGACAACAATAGTTACCTGTTCAATCCCTAACGGGGAAATCACTTTTAAAGAATTCGGAAAAGCTCCTATGTTATAATTTTCCTGTTAAATTACAGGATAAAAAGAGATGCAATGTTAGATAAACTAAAAGGCATTGAAAGCCGATATGCCGAAATAAATGATGAATTAATGGAAGTTGGGGAAGACTATAAACGCGCTAACGAGTTGGGAAAAGAACGTGCGGACATTGAACCTTTGATTATTAAGGCAAAAGAATACCGCCTAATAATTGAAGGTATCGAGGATGCAAAAGCAATGATCAATGGGGATGACCCAGAGATGGTTGAATTAGCGCGAATGGAGTTGGGTGAGCTAGAACCAAAGCTTGGACCGATAGAAGACCAAATCAAAGGAATGTTGCTCCCGAAAGATCCGAGGGATGATAAGAATGTGATCGTTGAAATTCGCGCAGGTGCGGGTGGAGATGAGGCAGGTATTTTTGCAGCAGATTTGTATCGGATGTATATAAGATTTGCAGAGCGCCAACGGTGGGAAACCGAAATGATTTCAATGAATGAAACCGGTGTGGGGGGCGTCAAGGAAGCAACCTTCCAAATCATTGGGAAAGGAGCTTTTTCGAGGCTTAAATATGAGACGGGCGTGCATCGAGTGCAACGGGTTCCGGCAACAGAATCGCAAGGACGCATTCATACTTCGACCGCAACGGTGGCAATGATGGCAGAAGTTGAAGAAGTGGAAATAGATATCCCTGAAAGTGATATAAAAATGGATGTTTATAAATCAGCTGGCGCGGGGGGACAATCTGTGCAAAAAAACTCGACGGCTGTCCGCTTAACTCACCTCCCAAGTGGGATGGTGGTGCAATGTCAGGATGAGCGTTCACAACTCCAAAACCGATTACGGGCCATGTCTATTATGCGGGCTCGTTTATATGATCTTGAAATTGAAAAACAACAAGCAGAGGTAGCCGCTAATCGAAAGTCACAGATCGGATCTGGGGATAGATCTGAAAAAATTCGTACTTATAATTATCCGCAATCTCGCTTAACCGACCATCGAATCCACTATACCGCCCATAATTTACCGAGTGTAATGGATGGTGATATTGACAGTCTATTGGATGAATTGGCGACAGATCATGAAGCCAAGCGATTGGCTGCCGCTGGGTTCGATGACTGACCTGTGAAATTAAAAGGGGCTAAAGTTTTTTTATATTTATTTTTTATTGCAAGTATTACTGCTTCATGCAATAATTCAAAATTAATTGAATTAAATTCCCAACAAAAAATTAGCATTACCCCCCCACCATCTCCAACTTCAACAAAAAAGCCAATACAAAATCCTATATATCAACCTAGCAAAACGGCAACATTTTCATTAAAACGATTGTTGACAGCGACCCCATTCCCAATAAATTTTTCGGACCTAGAAAAAGCTCAGGAAATCTTAATAAATGTATTCAACTATTGGGCAAAAGAAGATAGTGACCAGGTATTGGTACTCTTAGATGCGCCCGAAAATTATGAGTATTTTGATTGGTTGCGGATTGGAAATTATGACATTCCAGAGGAAAATTTATCAGAATTGCTCAAGATTACCTGCGCCCGACAACGCCGTTGTATGCCAATTAGGGAAATTATACAAGCAAGTCAAATATCAGATACAGAGTTTATATTTGTAATACAATTTGCATTAGAGGATGGTTCATTGTATTTTCTAGACCCCTGTTGTGGGGCAAATGCTACCGACCAACCACCCATATCAGAATTTGAATATAAAGTTATTAAAAAAGAAAATTCTTTTATAGTGATTGAGAGTTTATTTTTAATACCCTAAATTATGATTTCAATAATCCTTCAAAAAGCAAAGCAACGTCTCAAAATAATATCGGAAACCCCTAGCCTAGATGCACAGGTGTTATTAGCTCATGTTATCAACCAAAAAAAAGCATGGCTTTTTGCTCACCCTGAAGCGGTTCTTACCCAACAAGAAAAAACTCAATATGAAAAATTACTGACACGATTGGAAAAAGGTGAAGCATTGCCCTATGTTTTAGGGGAATGGGAATTTTTTGGTCACCCCTTTTGGATCACTCCAGATGTCCTTATTCCTCGCCCTGAGACTGAACTTCTGGTTGAAAGGGCGATCCATTGGTTGAAAGGAAAAAGCAAGGGACACCATCTTGTAGATGTGGGAACAGGATCGGGAATTATTCCAATCTGTATCGCAAAGAATTTCGAAAATCTTAAGATCACTGCGATAGATATTTCTAAAAAAGCACTTATGATCGCGAAGAGAAATATTGAACGGCATGACCTCACTGAGCGAATCAATTTAATTCAAAACGATTTGCTAAATCATACCGAAATGATGTTCGATCTGATCACTGCAAATTTACCCTATATTCCAACAGAGACTCTCAAAGATTTGGCAGTATATAAAACTGAACCTACCCTTGCTCTTGATGGGGGCGCGGATGGATTAGCGTTAATTAGAAGGCTACTAAAGCAAGCCAGTAAAAATTTAATTTCAGGTGGATTAATCCTATTGGAGATCGAATATCGACAGGGGGAAATAGTAAGAGAACTTGCCTTATTAAATTTCCCCAACGCGAAAGTTAAAATAATTCCTGATCTTTCCGGTCACGATAGATTGATTGAGATCCAAACTTAAGTTATCCTTAATTGTAATGAATACGCTCATACTTAATTCTGAAGATCCTAATGCGATCCCCACAGCTATAGAAATATTGAAGAAAAATGGAACAGTTGCCTTTCCAACTGACACGGTTTATGGGCTGGCAACTTTGGCGTTTTCGCCAATAGCGATCCAAAAACTATTTGTGATTAAGGGGCGCGATGAAAAACAAGCCATTGCAGTTTTATTGGGGCAAGAGAGAGATCTAAAGTTGGTGGCAGAGAACCCCAGTGAAGAGGCAATGCGCTTGGCAAGTGCATTTTGGCCTGGAGCGCTCACTCTCATCGTCCCAAGAAATTCTACATTACCCGAACTTTTATCCCCCTACCCCACGATAGGCGTACGCATTCCCGATCATCCTTTTGCAATTGAGCTCATGAAGAAATCGGGACCATTGGCTGTTACTTCGGCAAATCTTTCGGGGGGTGAGAACACGATGAACGCGGATGATGTCTTGAGGCAACTTGATGGAAAGATCGATCTCCTCATTGATGGGGGAAATCCACAGGGAGGATCACCCTCAACCGTTGTGGATGCGAGGAGCAGTAAACCAATCATATTGCGAGAGGGACCGATCTCGGAAGAAAAATTATTAGAAGTATGGGAAAAGGATCAGATTAAATAAAAAAATACTCCATCACTAATAGAGTATTTTTTATTTGATTAATTAGATTTGTTTATTTCGGGTAACTTGCATAAATCTCAAAATTGCCATCTTTATCAAAACTCACAACATCATAAGCATCATCTGCAAAATTTGCAATTTCCATTCCCGGAGACCCGGCGGGCATTCCGGCAACAGCAATCCCGATGACATTTGGTTTTTCGGATAATAACCGGTTGATCTCTTCCACTGGCACATGACCTTCAATAACGTAGCCATCAACGATGGCTGTATGACAAGACTGGAGTTCCGTTGGGACATGATATTGAGTTTTTATGGATTCTAGATCATTTGTATCCATTACAACCACTCGGAAATCATTGTCTTTAAGGTAATCAATCCAGTCTCCGCAACAACCTCAAGTGGGAGAACGGTAAACCGTTACTTCTGGGCCGGAGGCTTCTATATCGCCGCCACATGCGGATACTGTTAAAATCATAATCACCGATAGAATCAATATTTTTTTCATTTCTATTTTCCTGCATTATGCTAATTATTAGCTTTATAAAATAGTCTGAAATTCTACCATGTCAATTTACAAAAAATGAGGAGCTAATAGCTCCTCATCATCAACACTTCATTAAATAATTAAGTTCACATTACTCTGCGACCAACAAAGATTTCGCCAATTTGCCATGCCAACCGCCTAGTAATTTCGCCAAATGCATACTGCCGGTCAACATTAGCAAGCCAATAATCATCACAACAGGCAATAGCCAATTGGGTAAATAATAGCTCATGCCATCTGAGTATATAAAGGGGAAATTTAAGATTTCTTGGAGAAGGGGTGTGATCATAAGCGCAATGCTGGTGATGATCAAAGTAATTGATAAAGTGAAATAGATAACGCCGAGGGGGAGCATTAAGATCATATATAATATTGCCATCCAAATACTTTTATCTTTAAAAAGAACTATGATCCTCTCTTTCCAATTTAGGCCTTGCGGGAAAAATACCTGCCGGCGTGGCATCCTGACACCTAATAATCCTTCTACAATTCGGCCTTCGAGCAGGGTGATTCCTTTCACCGAGAACATGAATATCACAGCTACTGGTAAGCCGAAAATAAATAATGCGAAGGCGAGAGATGTGGATACGCCTACCGTTGCCCAAGAAAAATATAGGGTGCCAGTGACCAGAGAGATCAACATGTATAGGATTGCACCCCAGGCCTTAGGGTCTGCAAAAATACCAAAGAAACGGGATAAACTCCCATCCCCCGTTTGCGTTGAATAGGATAACGCAGGGCGAATTCGGGATTCAATCTGTGTATACGCTGCCGCTGTTTCCTCGGGAGAACCATATTCTTCAATGATGCTTGGCAATAAATCTGCAGGAGATTTGTCAGGATGTTTCTCCAATTCTGATTTAAGGGCCATATTTAAGTGTTCTTCCGCGTCTGATTGTGCATCTTGGATCGTGGCACGATCGGTTCCAGCCAGTTCTCTTTTTAGCTGGGTCAAATATTGCTTAATTAACTTAGTCATTTTTCGCTCCTCCAAGGGTGTTATCTACGAAATTTTTTGTTTTCTCCCAAAGCTTGATCCATTCATTGAGGATTTTTCGTCCGTTGGAAGTGATTGAGTAATATCTACGGGGAGGGCCAGATGCGGAGGGTTCCACAATGCTTTTTAGCAAACTGCCCTTCTCCAAAGACCGCAATACAGGATATAAGGCCCCCTGCTTCATTGTGGGAGCTCCCTGCCCATCACTGCTAAGTTGTTTAGCAATTTGGTAACCATAAAGGGGTTCTTCCGCTTGGGCCATCACGCTTAGAAGTACTAAGCTGGTTACACCTGCATTGATCTCTTTTTGGAATTTTTTATTTAGTACGTTTATTTCAGTCATTTTACCTACCTTTGATTTTCTATCTTGTGCTCTTTCACCTGTATTACGAAGTATTAACTATGGTTTGATTGCTTCTATTCTCAACTTCCAACTAGTATGAACCAGATAATAGCACCAAGTCAATACTATGTCAAGGATTAAAAATAATCAATCACGGGCGAGGTTTTTCTAAATCCCCAAAAAAGAATTTCGAAGTTACCGTTATAATTAGTTTTCAATGTAAATAAATTTAAAAAAATTTGGGAGAGAATATGAAAATTGATATTGATGCTTTGATGGAGACACATCAAATTGATGCGCTATTAATTACAGGTCCGGCAGGGCATAACCCAGCAATGCAATATTTCACGGGGAATGTGCATATGGGGTATGGCGATTTAATCAAAAAACGCGGAGAGGAACCGATCTTATTCTGTAACCCAATGGAACGGGAAGAGGCAGCTCGCTCGGGAATAATGATCAAGAATCTTGCTGAATATCGTTTTAATGAGCTTCTAAAAGAAGTAGATAATGATCCCGCAAAAGCAACTGCATTGAGATATCAGAAGATGTTTGAAGACATTGGTTTAAATACTGGGAAGCTGTCGGTTTATGGATTGCAAGAAGCGGGACAAGCCTACCAGATTTTTAACGAACTAAAAGCATTGCTTCCCGATATAGAAATCATTGGGGAAATGGGGCATTCAGTATTATCCCAGGCGATGGAAACTAAGGATGAAGAGGAAGCGAAACATCTGCGCCAGATGGGGAAAGTAACCACTGAGATCGTCGGGCGGGTACAAAAATTCATACAAAGTCATAAAGCCAAGAACGGGGTGGTTGTACAAGCTGATGGTTCTACCCTTACCGTTGGTGATGTTAAAAGCAAGATTAATCTTTGGGCCGCGGAGCTTGGCGTAGAAAACCCGCATGGCACCATATTTGCGATTGGTGCTGACGCGGGGGTCCCACATAATGGCGGAAATCCTTCAGACAAATTGGCGCTGGGGAAAACGATCGTATTTGATATATTCCTGCAAGAAGCGGGGGGCGGGTATCATTCTGATTTCACCCGAACTTGGTGTTTGGGGTTTGCTCCTGAAGCGGAACAAAAACTATATGATGATGTACGCAAGGTTTTCGACAATATCATGGAAGGGTTAGAATTGAATGCTCCATTTGCCCCCATGCAAGCACATACCTGTCAGATGTTTGAGGATCTAGGCCACCAAACGATCCGCCAAGACCCAATGATCACCGAAGGATATGTGCATAGTTTAGGACACGGTTTGGGATTGCGAATTCACGAAGCACCAGGCGCTCGTGATAAGAAGGCTTTTTTCAAAAAGGGTGTTGCTGTTACGATCGAACCTGGATTATATTATCCATCAAAGGGGATGGGCTCTCGAATTGAGGATACTGTTTATGTCAATCAGGATGGAACGATCGAAATATTGACCGATTATCCTTATGATCTAGTGATCCCCATAGAAAAAGAATAAAAATACTTTGTCATTAATTATGGGATGAGATTTTTTCATCCCATTTTTTTATTCATATACTTGGACTGCCTTAATGATCAAATTCTTATATTTATAAAAATAAGATAAACTATATCTATAATTATTTTTTTCAAAGGATTTGGATGAAATCAAGCATAAAATTTAGAATTCCCTTATTAATAGCTTCATTCGTAATTTTGTTCTCTGGCGTATGGGCAGGATTAATGCGAATGAATTGGCAATTAGGATTATTCAAACCATCTATATTAATTAGTCATGGATATTTGATGGTCCCTGGATTTCTTGGGACATTAATCGGGTTGGAAAGAGCAGTGGCTTTGCAAAAAAAGTGGGGCTATCTAGGACCTTTGGCAAGCGCGATTGGCACGATTCTTATTATCAACCAGCATGACAGTCAGATCGGATTTTTGTTGATATTGATCGGAAGCGCGGTCATGACCCTGATGTTCTTTGTCATCTTAAGGACTCATTTTGTTAATTATATGATCACGATGGCTTTGGGGGGAATCAGTTTGCTGGTTGGGAATTTACTTTGGGGTTTTGGATTATCAATTTATCAATTTGTGATCTGGTGGATGGGGTTTTTGATCTTGACCATCGCGGGGGAACGACTTGAATTAGGTCGATTAATGAAATTGAATAGAGCTGTTAAAAATGCCTTCTCTATCATCATTATAATCTTTTTAATGGGGGCGATTACCTCCTTATTTAATATTTCTGCAGGACAAAAGATCGCAAGTTCTGCCATGATCCTCTTGGCAGTTTGGTTATTTCAAAATGATATTGCCCGCAAAACTATTCGACAAGATGGTTTGCCCAAATTCATTGCCATTTGCCTTTTAAGTGGATACGTATGGCTTTTTATAGGGGGGGTATTAGGATTGACCAATGTGGTTTTATTTGCTGGTCCAGTATATGATGCTTATCTACATTCTGTTTTCTTAGGATTTGTGATGTCGATGATCTTTGCGCATGCACCGATCATTCTGCCAGCGATTATCAATACCGCCGAGGTCATTTTTAAACCAATTTTATATCTCCCCTTAGCCTTATTACATCTTTCCTTGGTAATCCGGATCCTGGGGGACATTATCCTGGACAATCATCAAATTAGACAATGGGGAGGCATGTTGAATGCGATCGCGATTTTAATATATTTTGGGTTCACAATCTTTTATCGACTACAATCGTTTAAAACAAAAAAGAATTTAAATATATAGTTAGATTTGGGGGGTATTTAAAAAATTATCTTAACGACTAGGAATTTTTTGAAATACGTGATTCTTCAAGTTGATGAATAATCATGATCTTTTGCCAGATCTTACGAGATAATCCAGAGGTTAGTGCTTCGATCTCGTTAACGGTGGCTAAGGCCACCTGGTCATCAAAATTTTGCACATAGATCACTGCAATTTTTCCAATCAAGGATAGCATCTCACTGCAATAATCCAGATATCGAGATAATTCAAACATCGACATATTTCTCTCAGGGGATGATTTTGTGTCAAATCCCCTTCGCAAGACTGTTTCAGGTTCTTTGGTGAGTTGATGCATATCGATAATATGTGCCATCACACGCAGTTCATTTAATTTTTCTAATGTTTGTTTTCTTTTTATTCGATTTTCAATACTGACTAAAAAGAATACCCCTGCCCCAACAAATATCAGGTCATTAATCAAGGATTCAAACAAAGTGACCAGATCCATAAACCCAAATTTCTGGATCGAAATATCTACGTTAAATAATGCGGAAAAACTTAGAATAATTATTAAACTTACCAATATGATAATGCCCACTCTCAGTAATATATTTGGTTTTGAAATGAGACGGGCTTGCTCTTGTGCTTCAAATGCTGCAATATATAGCTCATTGCCGATTCGAGACAAATTGCGTTTAGGAAAACGCTCTTTTATCCGATTATGCAACATCTTTACATTGGGTAATATTGATTCAGACTGAAGGGTTCTATTCATTTTCAGTAGCAATGATAGCATAACTTCTAATGGAGCAAGCCAGGGATTTCTAATGTTTTATTTAGAATTTTCAATCCCCTTATAGGGTAAAATACTTCTTGAGAATTATTTCACATTCTTGAATTCAAACAATATATTAGTGTGCGTAAGCATTAGAAAGAGGAATAAATATGCAAAAATCTATCGAATTTTATGATCGGCTTGATATTCAAATAACAACCTGGCTTGCAAAATATGGGGTTCAAGTCCTTCGAATTAGTTTAGGAATAATATTTTTCTGGTTTGGTATTTTAAAGTTTTTCCCAGGCTTAAGCCCTGCTCAAGACCTGGCAACGGGAACGATTGAAATCCTTACCTTTGGTTTAATTACTCCCTCTGTTTCAATCATTATTTTGGCAATCTGGGAATGCTTGATCGGGATTGGGTTAATCTTTGGTGTTTTTCTGCGGGGAACCCTGCTTTTGCTAATTCTGCAAATGATTGGGACAGTAACGCCGATCGTATTTTTCCCTGAATTAGTTTTTACCCAATTCCCTTACGGATTAACCTTAGAAGGGCAATACATTATCAAAAACTTGGTCTTAATTAGTGCGGGGATGATCATTGGCGCTACCGTTCGCAATGGCAGGATCGTTTCTGATCCAGATTACAAGGTCATGCAAAAAGCGATTAAATAATTTTTTATTACTAGTATCAAAGGAGATCTTTTGGATTATTAACCAATGGGTCTCTTTTTTTATTCTTACATAAATTCCTTCAGGTGTAGTGAACCACTATCGGGTAAAATAATACTATGAGCAAGAATAATTTTCCTCCAGCCAGAATTCTAGGTATTGAATCATCTTGTGATGAAACTGCCGCTTCGGTGGTGGAAGATGGCCGGATGGTGTTATCAAATGTGGTTGCTTCCCAGGAAGAAATTCACGCTAAATATGGCGGGGTTTTCCCAGAAGTAGCATCCAGACAGCATATCAAAACTGTGTATACAGTGGTAGAGGAAGCATTGGCTCAGGCCCATGTTGGTTTAGACGATATTGACGCTATTGCAGTGACACGTGGTCCTGGTTTAGCTGGATCCTTGGTAGTGGGGCTAAATATGGCTAAGGGGATGGCTCTAGGGAGTGGAAAACCCCTTATTGGCATAAATCATTTAGAAGGTCATTTGTACTCTGCCTGGATCGATCCGGCAGAAAACATCGAGGATCAAAAAACCCCACCAGAGTTTCCCGTTTTGGCTTTGATCGTCAGTGGAGGACATACTGAATTGATTTTGATTAAAGATCATTTGGACTATGAAAGACTAGGCGGCACATTGGATGATGCTGCTGGAGAAGCTTTTGACAAGGTTGCTCGTTTATTAGGTATTGGTTATCCTGGTGGACCAGCCGTCCAAAAGACCGCAAAAGAGGGAGATATAAATGCCTTTCGTTTCCCACGAGCAATGATGAAGGGGACTTGGGATTTTTCCTTTAGCGGAGTAAAGACATCTGTTTTGACTAAGGTAAAAGAATTGCGCGCTGACTTGGGGGAGAGTGAGAATGACGAAAATGTGGATTTACCCGTTAATGATCTTGCGGCAAGCTTTCAACAGGCAGTCGTTGAAGTTTTGGTAAATAAAACTCGTTCAGCGGCACAAGAATATCAGGCGAAAGAGATGCTGATCGCTGGGGGTGTGTCTGCAAACGAATTATTGCGAGAGAAGATCACGGTGGGGGCTCCTGGACGAGTACATATTCCACCCTTGAAATATTGCACCGATAACGCAGCAATGATCGCCGCGGCAGGTTATTATCGCTTTGTTCACGGACATGTTTCTGATCTTGCCATGGACGCGATGCCCACTTGGCCTTTGAGCGAGATATAAGGTTTATATTCCCAATACTACTTTTCGAATCACTGAAAAATTTACTAATTCGGAAGCCGCTGCTTGGCTTAATAAAACCCGGATCAACAAATCTTTTAATTCTGGGTATTTTTTAGTGGCAAGTATATATTTGTTCATCAATGTGGGGTTGACATAGATCTGACGAATTCTAGATAAAAATATAAATAGGTTTTGAAAGTTTTTACGCAACATGGCATCATACCCCATGATTGCCTGTTCGGAAAAATCTCCCGTAGAGAACATATTAACAATATATTCAGCGGCAAGTTGCGAAGATTCAAGGGCAAAATCTATCCCCTCTCCGGTTAATGGACTTACCAGTCCAGCAGCCTCTCCCACCAAAAATATTCGACCTTTTTGAGTGGGCGCAGATTGAAAATCTACGCGCAGGGGGTATCCCTTAATTTGCCCACTTATATTTGAGGTTTTCATCATCCCCTTCAGTTTTATACTTTTTGATAACCACTCTTGCATTGCTTTTCTTGCAGAAGAAGGAGATTTTTTCCAGGGGATACGGCTTTTCCAATAACCAAGACCAATATTTGCTGAGGTTGCTGAAGTTGGGAAAACCCAGCCATAGCCAGGAAGGGGCAGATCTTCAAAATGTGCTTCGATCCGATCAGATAACCCATCTAAACCCTCAAAATACCCTCGAGCAGCCATGATCATTTCAGGCTGTGAATTTAATATGCCAATTTTTTGCAATAGCTTGATATTGGCACCAACAGCGACGATCACCAAGCGGGATCGATATTCAACTTTCATTCCTTTTAAACTTGATTGAACGACAACTCCATCTTTTTTATTCTGAATTCCAGTTACTCTAACAGAGCTTTGAAATTCGATATTCTTACTAACCGCTCTTTCTAAGATTAAATTATCCAATTTCAATCTTGGCGCAATGACTAAATGGTCAGGGTAATTCTCATGGGATGGAATTTGGGCGACAATCTTATTCCCCTGACGACCATGTATCTCGATCCCCTTAATTTTGAATCCTAAATTCTCCACATCCTCTAAAATCCCCATATCCGACAAAACGTGTAATGCTCTCGGGGTTAGGCCGTCGCCACAAGTTTTATCTCGAGGGAATTTTGCCTTATCCAAAAGTAGGACATCCAACCCTGCCTGATTAAGATAATAGGCAGCTGCAGACCCTCCGGGTCCAGCCCCGACAATGATGACATCATATACCTTTTCCATCTAAACACCTTTGATTGATAAAAAAATACAGCGAGAAATGTGACCCGCTGTATTGAATTATTTAATTTTAGCTTAAATTATTGCCTTATGGATGAACTTCTAGCTTATTTACAATATCTACAACTTCTGTCCTACTCAATTTTTCTTTTCCACTGATCAGTGCATCCAAAGTAGCGTAGGCCAAAGCTCTGGGAATACTCACAAAGTTCATGAAACTGTTCTTTGGCAATGTTAGGGCATAATCATTGAAACCATCTAGGTTTTCTCGAGCGTATTCAAACATTTGATCATCAGACCAACCATCGGGGTAAAAATCAACCCCGCGTTCCATGTCTTCTTCCCGATTGCGTAAGATATTAACCAATTGCAATCCTCGGCCAAATTGAATACCGTGACTGCGATGAATTTGAACTTTTTCAAACCATCCCCAGATATCACAAAGCATGAGGCCAACTGCTCCTGCTACCCCATAGGTATAACGATCTAGATCTGATTTATCTTCCACAAGAAAACTGGACATCGCCCAATGGGCCATTCGATCTGCCATACCAGCCGTGGCCTCCCAAATTCGGGGAGCAATAAATTTAGGCGCATAACATGCCCATTCGCCCACCCGGGTGGTTACCTCAGGGAGATCCACATCAAAACTTGCAAAAAACTCATTGAATGCCTCTAAGGCAAAGTTTTCAACAGATGTTTGAGCTTGGAGAAGCAAACCCATGCCCTGCAAGACTTTTGCTTTGACTGATCGATCCATTGTTGGATGGTCTTCGACTTCATCGATCGCTCTTAGGCAAAGATATGCAGAAGCAACTGCTTCTTGCAGGCCTTTGGGGAGGCGCACAATTGGCAGGAAAAAGGTACGACTGGTTTCTTCTAAAACTCTTAAAGCATCTACTTGAGATGTCATTAAATTTAACCTCTAAACTAATTTCTGAAATTCATATCTATTGTAACCCTGATTATGGGGTTCAGTTATGCATATTTTTGAAAGGTTTTAAATTTATTGCAAGGCTTTCTGCAAACTGCTAAGAAAATCGTTTTCCTGGTGGTCCAAAATGGTTCTTGGATCAAATAAAACTCTATTTTCTTGCACTCGAGCAATAATTGGTGATTTTTGTGCGCGTAATTGTTTCATCAATTTTTCTGGTTTTTCAACTTTTATGGATAATAGATAGGTTTGCAATAATTCTCCGGGCAAACTCCCCCCACCCACCGCTGAGTGACCTTGGATGAGCTCCCCTTGATTTAGAACCTCTATCCATTTCTCAACTCGTTTTTTAATGAAATCCACATCCATAGAGATCATTTGCCATATTGGAATAGATGATTCTACTTCGTCTTTTAGATAATGCATCAGCGTCGCGGAAAGACCTGCAAGGGCAGCCTTATCCGCGCGAATTGCTCGGGCGATAGGATGTTTTTTTAATTTATCGATAAGCTTTTTCTTTCCAAGAATAATTCCCGCCTGGGGACCCCCGAGCAATTTATCCCCAGAGAAACAAACGATATCTGCCCCTGCCGCCAGTGCTTCTTGAATTGTTGTTTCGTGCTCTAGACCAAAACGAGCTGTGTCGAGGAAGGTGCCTGATCCGAGATCGTCCACCAAGATCAATCCTGCCTCGTGTGTAATTTCTGCTATATCTTTCGTACTGGGTTCGTCAGAAAAACCAATAATTTTAAAATTCGATTGATGGGCTCGTAAAACTAAACCGATTGGTAATTCATTAAGTGCAATTTGATAATCCCTCAAATGCACCTTGTTCGTACTGCCAATCTCTTCTAAGATCGCCCCCGATTGTTTCAAAACTTCAGGAATGCGGAACCCACCCCCAATTTCAATCAATTGGGTTCGTGAGATCAGCACGCGACGGCGGCGGGCTAAGGCAGACAAAATCAATAGTAGGGCTGCTGCATTATTATTGACCACCATTGCAGATTCTGCTCCGGTAAGCCTAATTAATTGGTCTTCAGAATGTATATATCTTGAGCCGCGTTTCCCTTTTTGAATGTCAAATTCGAGTGTGGAATAACTTTGGGATACAACAGCCATTGCTTCACTCGCTGCTTTGCTAATCGGTGAGCGCCCAAGGTTGGTGTGTAAGATCACGCCGGTGGCATTAATCACGGGGAATAGTTTTGCAGTCACCCAATTTTTTATTTTCTGTTCCACATTTTTTAGGATAATAGATTGATCAGGCAGTTTATATTTTCGACTACTTACCTGGCCTCTCAATTCCTTTAATATTTCACGAATTGCTTCAAGGACAAGAGAACGACCAAATTCGGAAATGAGATCGGAGGATTCAGAAGAATTGATCAATATATCTACAGAGGGAATTTTACTAAAGTCAGGTTTGGTCATTTATTGCGGTTTTCTCCATTGACTTTGTTCCCAAACCCGCCAAAATACTTCTATGGCTATGAACCCTATAAAGAAAATTAAACCGAGACTGAAATTTAAAACTCTCCCATTGGTTAACCAGGCGAGTGTGGCGATATAAATTCCTGCTATTAAAGCTTCGCGAACAACCGCATTCGGACTTGCCGGGGGGTGGGTCGGAAAGCGCTGATTAAGAAAAACTGAAACGGGTAAGGCCAAACCGGTAAAAGTGATCACAATCAGGAAAAAGAATAACCATCGCGGTCCTAAATTAGGTTCATAGGTAGTCAATAATATAATTAGCCCCACCCCACCAAAGAGTAAGAATATAATTATTAGAGGCAAATATGCAACTGTCGCTGGACTTCGGTTCATGCTTACTCCTTGGATTATTATATCTCAAGCATAAAAACATGCTCAATATCCATGTCATTTATCGGCGCTTCAAATTTCATATGCCGTTGACCCTCCTTCAGTAATGGGTAAATCGGTCCATCCTTACTTCTTTCAAGATAAGTGGCGTTGAATTAATATCAACCAATTTCGCATAATAATGAAAATGTTTTATTTTGATATATATATCAGAGCGTTATAATAAACAAGATAAGCATAAAATAATTCAAATGAGATTTTCTTAAAAGGACATTGATATTGAAAAAATACCGCCACCCTAAAGAAAAAAGAGCAATGTTGGTTACTTTTGGTCTTGCAATCATACTTTCATTATTCTTCGCAACGGTCACCTTTGGATGCGGGCTATTTATTCTCGGTATTGCCTTTGCATGGGGATATTTTGCGCTTTCAGGCAAAAATAATCTGGAACGACTGAAAAAAGTTTCCCCCAATACAAACCCGGATATTTGGCAGACAGTTGAAAGTGTCCGGCAAAAATGGGGGATAACAGATTTGGATGTCTACCTTCATCCCACTTCAAATATCAATGCGTCAGCGAGTGATTTTGGAAAGAATTTTATTATTATCAATCAAGGACTTTGGCAGGCTGTCAAAGGGGAAGGACAAAGAAAATTTGTGATCGGGCATGAGATGGGTCATATTGGTTTAGGACATAGTTGGTTATCAGTGATCGCTTACCAGGCTGATAATGCTTTTGCGGGCACAATACTTAGCTTTTTCTTTCAATTCATATTGCTCCGATATAGTCGGATGAAAGAACTCAGCGCTGACCGAATAGGGTTATTGACCTGCGGAAGTTTGGAAGCCTCCCTGGAAGCTTTAGCTATCTTGGAATTAAGAAAGCCAAACCCACAGAAAGTAGAAATCGAATATATGGTGAACTATTTAAAAAGCAGGAAAGCTAATCTATCTGAAAGCTTTACGGAGGCATTCTCTACTCACCCAGATATTTTTGAGAGAGTAGAAGAATTAATAAAATTCTCAAAGAAATTGGGGTTGACCTCAAATTAGATAAATAAAAGACCAGCCAATTTTTAAGGCTGGTCTTTTATATTAAAATTTGTCGATTAGCAAGGCGCGTTATAAAACCCGAACCAAGGTATATATTCAATTTGACCTGGGGCTAATATAACGGTATGGCTTAATGTTGTACTTGCCGGCCATGGGCATGTCCACGTAGTCATACTTACACAATACGTCCCAGCCTGTAAATTTGTGAAGGAAAAGTTTCCATCACCGGACGATGTTGCTTGGGCAAATCCAGTTGAACCACAAGCTCCCATTCCTAAATGAATTGTTCTCCCAGAAATTCCCCAAAGCAATTGTTCAGTTAAATTGCAGTCTCCACTAATATCTTTGTCATTACACACTCCCCCGGAAATTGATCCAGGGACGGGTGTGGCAGTTGGAGGAGGTGTGGGGGTGGGTGTTGGAGGCAAATAGCATAAGCCAGGCATATTATCTACCGGATTAAATCCATAACTCCATCGACAGGTATTATCTACAGCAGCTACTTCTTTAAGTGGATAATCTGCATTTGGTTTCAAAGGAGAGCCTGCCTCGGCTAAGGTATATTTATCATGGAGATCAAACATACTGACATCGGGCATTGTTTGATGTGCCCAAGCCCCCCATAAGAATTCGGGGTCATCCCCAATGATAGAAGTCTTGATTGCAATCTGAATTTGTTGTGCATTGGCAGGGTTCCTGCGAATCCAAGCATTATCGGGATCATTGGTGTTGTATCCCTGGTCAAAATAAAGGTCTTCATATCCATCAATATTTGGCTGCACGCTGTCCATGAACATTGGGGACGGTCCACCAATATCGTTGTTTTTGTCTTCATAGACATAAACACCTTCACTAGTCCAAGATGTATCTGCTGGAACTTGCCCAAGGATCAACCAATCCCCCCGGCCATCAATATCCAAATCGATCTCAATACCATAAACTGCCTCAGAATCCGCTGGTGGAGCCCCTTCTATAAAGAGGGTGAAATACATCCATGGATAACTGGAATAGACTTCTGCTCGGGTGAGATCAATATGGCTAATATAGTCCATCACTTCGCTGGTAAATGGTCGCTCTAACACTAAAAATTGATAATAATCTAATTCTGCGCGATTTTGGGATGCAAGACCTTTGCTCGATAGATCGATCACATAAAATTGAGCAAAGGGTGCATCACCAGGGATAGTTACATGGGCAACCGTAGGAGTCGGGGTTTGGGATGATTCAGGTGGAACATCAGTTGAGATTGGGGCATCCGGGGCTGGTGTATCCGTTGGGGAGTTACCAGGGTCATTATTGGTTAAGTTTTCATTGCCCTCATTTCCTTCGTTCGGGGAAAAAACACCGCAGGCAATTGAGACTATTAATAAAGTAATAACCATTAAATATAATTTGTTTTTGTGTTTTGGTTTCATTATTTCCTCACTGATAAAAAAAGTATATTTGAGTATTCCTATAAATCTTAGCATATTTAATCAAAATATCAAAAGGCAAACAACAAAAGAATCCTCATTATTGAAAATTCAACCAAACAGAAAAATATGGGATTTTTCCCTATTGATATTTTGTTGAGAAATCTGTATTGTTAAATAATAAGCATTTCTCCTATAAAGGGGATTAAAATGAAAAACAAAAACCGAAATAAAATACTATTCGCAATACTATTAATTCTTTTGGTAAATTTAGCTTGTGGAATTAATAATGAGGACCTTCTCAAAACAGCCATGGCTGAAACTGTAGAGGTTAAATTTACAGAATTGGCAATTCAATCTCAACAAGACTCTTCTTTGGAAAATATAGAAACTGAAACTGCCATACCAATTCAGGGGACTAGCGCGCCATCAATACCTAACCCCACAGGCACACCCTTTCCAGCTGGGACCCAAACATCCACTGAAACAGTTCCTTGCAATGTCGCCCAATTTGTTACAGATGTCACTGTCCCTGATGGTTCGGATTTTATACCTGGCGAAAATTTCGTAAAGACATGGCGATTAAAGAATGTTGGAAGCTGCACTTGGAACACTTCATATAAACTAACTTATATTAGTGGCGATCAAATGGGCGGGCCAAGCAGCCAGGCATTAATCTCAAATGGCTCTGTGCCACCAAATCAAACCGTAGATATTTCAGTAAATCTAATTTCCCCATCTAATGGGGGAAATTATACTGGCAATTGGAAAATACAAAATTCTAGTAATGAGGTCTTTGGTTTAACTAATGGAAATCCTTTTTATGTAAATATTGATGTAGTGAACCCAACGAACACGCCATATAGTCCTCTCCCACTTGTCACTATTCCGCCCATCATCATCGTAATTGTTCCCCAATTTACAATTGATTATGCTGGAATGCACGCATGCAGCGGAAAAACTTCAGTGAGCTTTAAAATTAAGAATACAGGCATCTATACCATCCAATCCATGCAAATCGCAGTACAAGGACCTATCGGGGATTATCTAAGTGTAAATACGCAGAATTTTGCATTTGATCCCCCCCCACCCGAACCCTACCCACAATGTAAAGATCAAAATCCATGGGGAGGTTCTCTTGCACCAGGGGAAATAAGATGGGTCAGCACAATATTAACTTCAGATCCGAATTTGGTTCAACCGGGCAGAGTAACATTAAAAATGTGTACGGAAAATAACCTTGGCGGTGTTTGTAATGAGAATACAATAGACTTTAATTGGTAATACAAAAAGATTGCTGTTTAAGAAAAATCTTTAGTACTCATTACCAGAATTCTTTTCTATCAAATTAGCTTTTTCTCATTTTCCTACCTCCCCATTGCCCATATTAGATAATTTGGGTATAGTAAAGCAGGAATTTAAAAATATTTAGTTAATTTTATTGTCTTAAAGGGAAAATCATGAAGAAAAAAAACAGAAAAAAATTATTAATGGTTCTTATTGTTATCCTGGTTGCCAGCCTTGCGTGTGGTGTTTCCTCGAATGAGGGGAATCTTGAAACTGCAGCAGCGGAGACCGTTGCGGTTGAACTCACCAACCGAGCTCAAACTGCTCAAGCAGAAACTCAAGCAGCAGCCGATTCCCCCCTGATGACTGCTACCTTCACTTCAATTCCCACTGGTACGCCAATCCCCGCAGCTACACTCACACCCACCTCCGAGGTCGAATGTGATTTGATCGCCTTTGTATCAGATGTGACTGTGCCGGATGGTTCAGATTTTATCCCCGGAGAATCTTTCACAAAAACGTGGCGGTTAAAGAATGTGGGGAGTTGCCCGTGGACTACGGCATACGATCTTGTTTTCTTTAACGGGGAGCAAATGAGTGGCGTCGTTAGCCAGCCCTTAATCAATAGTGGATCCGTAGAACCCAATCAAACCGTGGATGTTTCTGTCGATCTAATTGCTCCATTATCTGGAGGAAATTATACGGGGAATTGGAAATTAAGAAACGACAGCAATGTTGTATTTGAATTGACCAGTGGTGATCCTTTTTATGTTGAAATTGATGTGATTGAACCCACGCCCACAACTGGATTTATTTTCATTCTTACACCCGTCTTCGTGATTACTCCCAACTTTACGATTGGCTATGCTGGACATTGGAGTTGTGGGGCTAATACTAAGGTTAGCTTTCAAATTGAGAACACAGGAATATTAAACCTGGAATCGATGTATATCAAAGTAGAAGGGCCGGTTGGCACTTACTTAAATGCGAATACTCAAAACAAACCTTTTCACTCTACAGCCGCAAGGCCGCATCCAGAATGCGTTCAGTCAGGGTCAGAATTTTTAGCAACTGGCGATAGTGCTTACGTTAACACCACAATTCCCGGCGAGCCCCTTCCGGGCACCTCAGGAAAAGTAGTGATCAATATGTGTGGTCTCGATGATCAGGGTGGATTTTGCAAGGAATTGACCTATATATTCTTTTGGTAAATAATAAATTTATAAAAAGAGGTGGACTATGTCCACCTCTTTTTAATTAACCCTAAGACCAAGATTCAGAAACCAAATAAAAAAACCAGGTCATTCACATTGGTATTGGTTGGTCCTGTTTTCAAAAGATCGCCTAGTGGATCAAAGAAATGAAAACTATCATTATTATCTAAGAATTTCTTTGGATTGAGATTTAATCTCTTTGCCCGCGATAAGGTTTCATTGGTCACAACCGCTCCGGCAGCATCTGTTGGACCATCGCCCCCATCTGTTGCGAGGGAGATTAGGACAAGGTTTCTGTTTCCATCCAAAACCTCCACTGCCGCAAGGGCTAATTCTTGGTTTCTCCCTCCTACCCCGTTTCCTCTTAAGGTAACCGTTGTTTCACCCCCAGCTACCCACATAAAGGGAAGAGGCGTTTCAATATTTATTAGTTTTTCTGCTAAATTACACCCCACTTCTTTGGCTTCTCCCTGGAGATCTTGGGATAATAATTTCGTATTGATCCCGAATTCCTTGGCTTGCTTTATTGCAGCATTCGCTGCCATTTTGTTATTTCCAATTAAGATGTGATTGATGTTCTTTGGAGAGTTTTTAATTTTTGGATTATCCCTTTTTAATGCGGAAAGGATTGTTGTTGGGATATCTTGTAACAAATTATATTTTACTAAGACCGCAAGAGCATCTGAATGGGGATGAAAATTCGGCAAGGTCGGACCAGATGCGATCATATCCAATGGGTCGCCCACCACATCGGATAAGATCAATGTAAGTATTTCTGCTGGAGAAGCATAGGCAGCCAATCCCCCGCCCTTCACCTTGTCTAGCTGCTTGCGAAGAGTATTTATTTCCTGTATTGATGCACCACTGGCTAAGAGTTGATCGGTTAATTTCTGCAAATCCTCCAGAGATATGCCCTCTTTTGGAGATACTAGTAAAGCTGAGCCCCCTCCTGATATCAAACAGATTACCAAATCGGATTGGGTTGTTTCTTGGATGAGATTGATAATTTCTTTCGTTGATTTTATGCCACGTTGGTCTGGCAGGGGATGTGAGGCTTCCAAAATAAGGATATTACCCACAGATGAAATTCCATCATTATGTCCTTCTTTAACCGTAACCTGACCCTTATAAATTCGCTTACCCAAATAGTCAGCTACAGCCTGACTCATGGGAAGACCCGCTTTTCCAGCTCCGACAACAAAGATTCTTTTATATTTACTTAAATCATTTTGTTCAGCATTTTCCTTAAGGTGTCTTGTTACAGCTTGGAATGGGTCTACTGCCCCAATTGCGGACGCCAGGATATGTTTAACCTGTTCTCCCCAGGGGGCCGTGTTCAAGGTTGTGGACGAAAATAATTCAGCCTTCATGGGTTTATTGTATCAATTACTTTATTACTAGTTTTCAGATCCCAGAGAAATTTTTTATTATGCTGTTTTTTTCAACAAAAATTATGGTTTATAGAATTAATTACATTAAATTCCTTGACATTTATTTTGGAACAGTGTAAGATGTCAGGCGTTGCTTTAATAACGGCAACAAAAATCTTTAAAGGAGACGTACGCGACAGTTTTTTAGTACAACAGATATATGAACAAAATCACACTGTTTATTGTAGGACTTCGCTCCACAAATGTTGGTGGCGATTATGCAGCACCTTGTCGTATTGCGTCTGGTGACCTTATCTAAGGTCGGATAACCTAAAAACTTTAGGCCACGGCGCTGATGACAATGCCCGTGGCCTTTTTATATCCCTTTTTTATGTCTCTTTCGACGGCCACGGGAAATCTTCCTGGTGGTCGTTTTTTTTCGCCGGGTACGGATCGAGAGGCAAAAGGAGTGAAAAATGGATGAAACCAAAATGTGCATCTATATTTCAAAGGCTAAGTTTTGGATAAGGTAATAAAAATATCCGAGGAAAAGGATATTTTGAAGGAATTGATCAAACCAGCAACAACTATCACATCACTGAACACATTCAAAAGCAGAGGATGGATGTTGCAAAAGAATAAAGAGTATTTATTCGATTTATCTGAAATGTCTTTGGAGAAAACGGGTATTTAGGGAGTAGTAACAATCCCAATTTGAAGATGGCTAAAGGATATGGCAAACGCTACACCAGATAAGCTGGAAACTTACTGGAATAGCTTGTGAGGGGACATGTCCGTTCCATCAGGAATAATTTATGTACGGAGGTCTGACCATGAATGAAAAACAAAAAATAAACACTACTATCATGGACGAAGAGAATCCTGAAAATAATTCCAATGAAAAATTGGCAAATACCAAACGACTAGAAGATGAAAAGTTATACAACCGAGAGGTATTAATTCGTCAAGCAAGAGCAAAGTTGGTAAAAAAAGCTAATAATGAATTCGCATTATTAATGCAGGAACTCAAGAATAGTTCTGAAGAAAATAATTAAACAATTAATAAGGGGCAGGATCAAGGTGATCTTGGTCCTGCCCCTGAATTAGAAGAGAATAAAGATGAATTTAAGCAAAAACAAAAACATTGATTTAGAAATAGAAAACGCACCAAAGATCCAAGGATTGAAATTTCGGTTATTTGAAGGCGAGAAGGATTACCCAAAAATGATCGCTGTGAAAAATTCTGCAAAAATTGTGGATCAAATACAGAATACTTATGATCTCGAAGAATTGAAGAATTCGTATACCCACCTATCTCGTTGTAATCCTTTCACAGATATGCTTTTTGCAGAAATAAATGGTGAAGTGGTGGCTTATGGTCGTGTCGATTGGGATGAAGAACTGAATTCAGACCTTTTGTATAATATAAACCTTTTTGTAAATCCAAAATGGCGAGTTGATCAGTTGGGCATTGCGATGATCGATCATCTAATTAATCGCGCAAAAGAAATTGCCATTGAACATCCGAAGGAAAATCCAAAATATATACAAATATGGGTTCGAGAAAGAGAAACATGGTTTCTTGAATTAATCAAATCAAAGGAATTTAAGGCTGTACGATATACCTATTTGATGAAAAGACCATGTAATCTGCCGACAGAAGTCTTACCTCTTCCCGAAGGGATTGAAGTCCGGCAAATAGGGGAAGATGATCTGCGAAAAGTTTGGGATGCGGATCAAAGTGCATTCGCTGATCATTGGGGATTTGTACCTGGCACAGAAAAAGATTACCAAGGATGGCTAAAATGGCCTTTGCGTGACCCAAATCTTTGGAAAGTTGCTTGGGACGGGGATCAAATAGTAGGAATGGTATTAAATTTTGTGGATCTCAAAGAAAATGAGGAATTTGGTCGACTCCGTGGGTATACTGAGGAAATCAGTGTGCAGCGACCCTGGCGCCGGCAAGGAATTGCTAGAGCCTTACTTACACAAAGCATAAAAATGTTTCAAGAGATGGGTATGGTGGAAACAGTTTTGAATGTGGATACTGAAAATCCTACTGGTGCACTCAAACTTTATCAGGCAGTTGGCTATCAGGAAGACAAACGAAGTATTGTCTTTCGCAAGAAATTTCAAATCTAATATAGGAAGATAGAATGCCATACCAAATAAAATTACCTAAAGGGTTTTCTAATCGTCCCGCCACTTTTGATGATGCGGAGGGAATCACAGACCTTTTTAATCTCAGCTCATTTGAAATGGCAGGGATTAACGAGTTTAATGTTGAGGGAACAATTAATAATTGGAAAACTCCTGGTTATGATTTGGATACTGACTCGCGAATCGTATTAAACTCTAATGGAAAAATTGTGGCAGCTTGTGAAGTTTGGACAGTTGCCGATACCCCTGTTCGCCCATTTGTTTGGGTGAGGGTTCACCCAAATTTCCGAGGAAATGGTTTAGGGACAGCGCTTACTGAATGGGGTGAATTTCGTGCCCGAAAGGTATTTGATCTCGTTCCAACTGATGCCAGAGTCGTTATGCGTTCTTCAACGATCGATGGATTTCCTCCAGCAAAAGAACTATTAGAAAATATGGGCATGAGCCTCACACGCCATGACTTTGACATGCAGATCAAAATGGATCATAAACCTGAACCCGCTGTGTGGCCGGAAGAAATTATAGTGGATACTTTTCATTATCCGGACGAAGAACAATTAAGAGCTATCTATGCCGCGGACCATGAAGCATTTCAAGACCATTTTGGTTTTATGGCAGAAGATCCGATAAAAGGATTGGCACGATTTCGCCATCATTTTATCGGAGCAAAAGAAACCTTTGATCCAGATATCTGGTTCTTAGCAATGGATGGAGAAGAAATCGCAGGAATTTGTCTCTGTCGTAAATGGTCACATGAGGACAAGGAAATGGGATGGGTTTCCAGTTTGGGCGTTCGGCAAAAATGGCGAAAACGCGGCATTGGGAAAGCATTATTGCGGCATGCATTTTTAGCTTATTGGGAGCGTGGATTCAAGAAAGTTGGCTTAGGGGTGGATGCGGACAGTCTAACGGGTGCCCTTCGCTTGTATAAAAGTGTTGGAATGAAAGAAATACGCCGGTACGATAGTTATACTAAAGAACTGCGGTCAGGACGAGACCTTACTACTGTGAAAATAGAAGATTGAGGATTTAAATGAATTTAGAAAAGGAAATAATATTGGAAGGTATTCAAATTCCTCAAGGTTATTCTGTCCGGTCGGCAAAAATTTCTGATGTCCAGGAATTGACTACCCTATTTAATCTGGTTTCGGAAAAAATTGATGGGGTCAAAGATTTCAATTTATACGAATTGGAAAATGACCTTCAAAGTCCAGGGTTTGATATCAAAAAAAACACCCTAGTAATTTGTAATCTAGAGGGAAAAATTGTGGCGTACCAGGATATGTTTGCACTGTCATCTATGCCTGTCCGGCCAATTGTATGGGGCAGGGTTCATCCAGAATATATGAATCAAGGATTCGGATCGGCAATGTTTAAGTGGGGTATGAGACGTGCAGAATCTATCCTTGATAAGGTTCCTGAAGATGTACGCGTGATAGTTCGAACTTGGAACGTCAGCACATGGCTAGCTGGGCAAGAAATGCTTGAAAATTTAGGGCTAGAAATTAAACGCCATTACTTTGAGATGGAAATTGAAATGTCTACCCCACCCCCCAAGCCAGATTGGCCAGAGGATATTAAAGTCTATTCTTTTCAAAATCCAAAAGAAATTGAAGATCTATATCGGGCATATGAAGAAAGTTTTAAAGATCATTATGGGCATGTATCTGAGGAATTCGAAGAAGGAATAAAGCAATTCAAACATATGCGAATCAATGAGGAGGGATTTGATCCTAACCTTTGGTTCATCGCAAAGGCTGGAGAGGAAATTGTCGGTTATAGTCTATGTAGAAAATGGAGCCATGGAAGCAAGGAAGATGGTCACGTAAGTGTACTGGGTGTACTTCCAAAATGGCGTAAACAAGGTTTAGGGCTTGCACTTTTACAGCATAGTTTTTCTGAATATTGGAAACGCGGTCAAAAACGTGTCACATTGGGCGTTGACGCGGATAGCATCACCGGTGCAGTTAAACTTTATGAACGCGCTGGAATGAAAAAATTCAAACAATTAGATTCTTATGAGATCGAACTTAGACCAGGACGCGAAATCGCTAGGATTTAGGTATACTTTAATCGTTCCAAATATGAACGAAGTAACTCCTTTAGGAGGATATAGTGAGCATACATGCAATAATTTGGGATGTTGGGGGCGTCCTAGAAAGAACCGAAGATATACACCCGCGGCAAAAACTAGCAGAAAAATTAGGCGTCTCGGTTCCATATCTGGAAGAAATTGTATTTGGGAATGATGATAATTTCCGTGTTCAATTAGGTGAAATAGAGATGGCAGAACATCAGGGAAATGTGGCAAAAAAACTTGGTCTTTCAGAAAATGAAATGGAAGGAATTTTTTCTGAATTTTTTTCGGGGGATGTTTTGGATCAAGAACTAGTTGATAGCATCCGCGGACTAAAACAAAATTATTGTTCTGCAATCATCAGCAATTATGCCAAAATTCTCAGAAACAAGATCACCAATCTGTGGAAGATAGAGGATGCTTTTCATTATCTGATCTGCTCCGCGGAGGTTGGGTTGATGAAACCCCGCCCTGAAATATATCATCTAGCCCTTGAAAAAATCGGATTTGCGGCAAACGAGGCGGTTTTCATTGATGATTTTGTCGAAAATATTGAGGGAGCAAAAAATATTGGCATGCATGGGATACTATTTAAAAACAAAGAACAAGCATTGGGAGATCTTGGCAAACTACTTGATATCAGCATCATATAGTGTATTTTATTTTAATTTTGCATTATATTTTGCTTAATAAATTATGAAATCAGATATTAGAGAAATTATCACAGACATCAAAGCTGCGGCTCAAATTGGCATGGAAGAAACACTTTGGCTTTCTTTGGATGCCCTCCTTGACCTACCCCAGGTCTCCGGAAACACAAAAATGGAAGAACCATTTATTTATCAGTTAATCCTGCCAATTGGTGAAACTTTAGCTGACTCAAACTTAAGCATCGATCAGATCATGGCGATATCCAAAAATTCTTATGCGGTATTTCGAGCTATATCAGTGGTGGCATTGACCAAGCGGTTTTTTACAATGGATGAAGGTTCCCTAAATGATCTAGAAAAATTTGCTCAAGATCCACGTTTAGATGTTCGATCAAGTTTCTCAATATCCGCAGGGAAATTTGGAGAACTTGATCAAAAAAAACTTGTGGAAATGATAGCTCG
>SWCD01004641.1_pt1 | contig 46540 bp, 36 predicted proteins | sample 4693011 | NCBI WGS metagenome assembly SWCD01 (sample SAMN10267278, study PRJNA491770) | bioreactor metagenome | isolation source: DHS bioreactor inoculated with marine | place: Japan: Omine Ridge, Nankai Trough
ATCTGCAAGCAATTCGGACCAATCGATGTCGGCTTTGGGCCGGAAGCCGAAGTTGCGTGGATGCATTCGAACGGCAGTTTTGTCCGCATAGCCGCCATTGGGCTTCCCTTCATTACAGTAACCTGAATCTTTAGAGGCAGGACAATTCGCGTCTCAATTGCTTGGTTGTCGTTGTATTGGCGTGAGATTACCCTCTGTTGTCTGCGGGTTGAACACTAACTCGAACGCCTCGAATGGCTGTTGTCTTAGGGACAAGTCAGCCCACTCAAACTGCATTGGGTTCTTATAGTGAATGGAATGGTAATCACCGCTGGGCTTAGGAAGGTGAATGTTAAAATCAATACCGAAATTACAAGAGATTGGTATATGAAGATCCTTATCATCGGATTTAACCCAGATTTGAAAGCAAACCGATCCGGCTAAAAATACGAAAAGCAGATAAGGTATTCGCGCTTTATCATCTTTACGTCGGAGCAATGTTCCGACAAGTAATGGTGGCGAATTTCCAATATAACTATAGGAGAATCCAACTTGTAGTCGGCCCTTGTGCGGAGTCTCATTTTGAGATTTCAAGCAGTTAACCGCTTTGCTAAATTGGTTTAGTTCATGTTTTGGGAGTAGCGCCAAGGCCATCTTCAGAAGTGCCTTATATGCATATCGCGGTATGAACTTATCACCATCAATTGGCATTCTTACCCGCAGTAAGCCTGTATTGGGGTCTATGTGCACTAGATCGTCCGGATTTCCATCTGATGAGAAAGCGAGATGCCTTTTGCCATCTTTAGTAATGTTGCGTATCGTCGATTTTGCATCACTATGCCCTGTATTCCTTATTCCGTTTCTGCCTTTGACTCCTCCGAGAGTGAGAAATGGCCCAATGACCTTTACTAATGAATCTTCATATATCGAAAATTTTTCATTACAGGATTTACACTCATCTAGAGAGAATAGGACTCTATTCCCTAAAGCCGCTGGGAAGGTGTGTGCATTTGTTTTCCTTCCAAAAGCGGAAGGCTGATTATCTGTGCAAAATCGACAAGCATGACGCTCACCAAGAAAGACCTTTTCCTGACCAAGTTGAGCCGCTTGTCGGATAATTATGTCATACATGTTAAACCAACCACTATTTGCCTAAAATGTAGTATATCCCCAAACACGTCTGAACTCATTATTTACCCCTTCACCGACCCCTTGAATGCTTGGATATATAGACCAGCGTGTAATTCCTATTGATTGTAATTCTTGATAAATCTGACTTTTTGCTGCCCTTGGAATTCTTATTTTTTTTACATAGTCGGTTTTTTTTGGAAATTCGTAATCTTCCATGTGAACAAATCTATTGTCCGGCATGGTTTGATTTTGTACGGTTAAGATTGCGGTCTGAGCTGTAATTCTTGTATCCAAACTGGGAGGTATAAGACTAACAAAATCAACACATAGGACATCCTCTTCGCGGGCTTTTTCTACCGCACCTGTCCAGTTGGCACTTGCCAATCCGCAGAACAAAGCACCATCGCAATCATACCGATCATCTTCGACTGCAAAATACAGTGCGATGAGAGGATTTTGACTCCAATCGAGCAGCCGTGTTGGGACTCCATAGTGCTGTGCGAGCATTCGATCTCTTAGGAAGTTACGTCTATGCGCGCCGAGGTATGGCTCGGCGCGGGAAAAAAACTTACCTATCAATATCGCTTCAATGCCATGCCGGTGCTTTAAGTTGAACGGTAAACGAAAATCAAGATGTCTATACAAGCTCGGTAGTGCGCCCCATGCAAAGTCGGCTTGACCTCTGAAAATTTTAGGCATGGAATCAAAGTTGCTTTTAAATTCAACTCGGAATACATCCGCGAGGCTGCAGATGGTATATTCTTGTTCATCATCGTTAGAATTTTTGTTCATTATTGTCCTATGAAATTTTCTTCATCGTACAGGTCAGTATCATTTACACAATAGCATAGCTGTTCTGAATAAATTCATTTACCCAATGGATTGGCAAATTGTTCTACCGTACTAATTCGCAAGCCTTCGCTGTAAGAACTCATTCTAAAATTCAACAACATGATGTTGCTAGGTATTCATCTATTTAAGGAATGTCTCTATTCCATTTGCTATTGATTGCATTTTTTTCACCATGCTTAAATGCACAAAATAATGCACAAAATTTCAAAAATAATGCTTACGCCGTTTTCAGAAAATCAAAGAAAAGTATTTATAAACATTAGCTTACGTTGGAGGCGAGTAGGAGAATCGAACTCCTGTACACGGATTTGCAATCCAATTGCTTTCACAACGAAATCAACACACTAGACTTAAAAGAGTATCAAGACATTCTGAGAACGGGTTATGAACATGATACTCGCAATAATCATATCAAAACAAAACAAAACGCCGCGTCTGTCATAGCAGAACACGGCGAATTTGAGGGTAATTTAGACACAGATACAACCACAGAACGGCTTGAGGCCGCAAGTATCTTAGCCCATGCAATTGCTAAATGTGATCCAAGGGATGCGTTGTTGATTTTGTCGGTATCTTTGAGTGACCTCTCATTCGCTGGGCCGATACTTATAACTGAGGACGGGCTGCAAACTGAGGGTCAGTGGTATTCTGTGAGAACGCCAACTGATATCGAAAAATATTTTCAGACATGGATCGAGGCAACCCCCTCAAGGCGACTTGAGGCCATCGAGAGGGTCTGCACGTGAACAAGTCGGCGTTGGAATATGCGCCGCGCGGCTGGCCCGTTATTCAGTTTAACGAACGCGCCCCCCGTTGGGATGCAACACACGATTTTATGGCGTTTCTTTTTGATCGAAAAATTTACGCCATAGGCGCGACGGAAACGCCCGCGCTGTGCTTTTCGCATGTAAACGCCGAGAACTGCACGGTTTACCCAGCTGATCCGTGGGGGCTTGGTGGAGTAAACGACAGGCATACGCATTTTACAGGCGCATTATTTGAATTTAACACTGTGGAAACCTTAAAATTCAGGCGACTTGATTATTTTTGGCGCGGTCAGGTTTGCATTGTCTTGGACGATGTTGGCGAGACTAAAGAAATCACAGGCAAAGACGGCGTACGTCGGCAGATCACAATAAAAGCACCACCCGTTAAGCCAACCGCGATTATTGAAACTAAACCAAATTCACAGCAATGGATTTATGCTTTTAATCGCGTCGAAACTGACAGGCAATTGGTTGCAAGCATTATTGCCAGCGCACAAGACGCTGAAATGTGCGACCCAGCAGCAGGGGGAATTTCCAGACTTTCCAGATTGCCTGACAGGAAGCCACACGGCAAACAAAACATGGCCCGCTTAATTTGGGCTGATTGGTCGCGCAGATTTGATCCAGAGAAATTAATAGAACTTGGCTTTCAAGTGCCAAAAATCGAGGCAAGCAACGTCTCACCCCTTGAATTTGATTTGCCGATTTTCACAAGTGTTACCACGCCAGCAGGAAGCGCGGATCTAGACGACGCAATTGCAAAAATCCTAAACGCCCTCGGCATCACGGGCAGTTCAATAATTTATGGGCAATCTTTCCGCATTGGGTTGGCCGTTGGAAACGCACAGATTGCCACAGACGACGCCGAAAGGGCTTTGCTAGCAGCCGCCAAACAAAGGACGCCCGACGGCGCTCGGCAGGCTAAAAACGGACTACGCGACGGAATAAGCCAAGCCCGACCCGTTAGCCCCCAAATGCAAGCCGAAATAGACGCGGCCAAGGTTGCATTGGATAATTTATTGACCACGGGTCAAGGCCGAAAGGTTGCTGCCAAAGCAGTCAAAGATTTTTTGACCGCAACAATGGAATCTCACGCATCCGCGCATGACGCGGCCACGCCATTGCCCGCACCCTTTCACGCCCTTTTCACAAGTACCGGCATAGGCAAAACCCACGCGATAATTGATGCCTTGCGCGACGTCCTAACAAAAAACCCCGAATATTATGTGGCGTTTGCCGTACCGATGCATCGACTATCCGAAGAAATAAAAGCCAGAATTAGAAAAGTTGCAAAGGGCTTAGATGTTGTAATCAAGCGCGGCCCAAATGTGGACAACCCCGAAAAACCTCACGAAAAAATGTGCCGTAATTTAGAAGAATTTGAAGAACACACCGAACTTTTATTAAACGTCGAAAAATCATTATGCGACGTTTGCGAATTTAAAACCAGTTGTGCCTATCTGGACCAAAGAGACCAAAGCGGGCAAATCGTAATAATCACGCATCAGAAGGCACAAAATAAACCATTAGGCCAAAAGCAAAACGGCGGGCGCAAACTGTTGGCCCTTGTTGTTGATGAAAGCCCCGCGCAAGACCCAAGTTTTCGAAAGATAAATATTCAAACTTTGCGAAATGATTATGGCAAATTCTCAATTGCCCAAAGCATAGATTTAGATTTTTACCGTTCCAAACTTATAAACCTGATCGAAGCGGCCCAGGTTGGCCCGATTGGATTGGCTGACATTAGGGCGGCAGGAATAACTGCAGCCGATTGCGGGGAGGCGATCAAGTTAGAATGGGCGCGTAAAATCGAGGATATAAACGATCCGCGCGTAATAAATAATAAATCACTTTCACGTCTTGCCGGGAATGACGGCATATGGCAGCGATTGCTTGAATATCTGAACCACGCCGACGACCACACGGCCCCGCTTTACCGCATCGAGGTCACCGGCGACAACAGCGGCTTGCTCGTTCACAAGGCAAGCAGTATTCACGCCGATTATACCGACTATCCAATTTTACAAATGGACGCGACAGGCACGGCGAGCGCATTAACGCATTTTTACGGCGACCACGCCAAGCTGGCAGAAATCACAACCGCTTTCACTACCGCCCCCATGCTAGAAATCACGCAGGATTTTAGCGCGGAATTCGGCACAAGCTGGGCCAACCCAGAGAAAGCCCGCGACAAACGAAACGCGGGGATTGCATCCGATAACGCGGCCAAACTTGCCGCCCATGTGAACAGCGCGGCCAAGGCTGAAAAGGTTTTGTTGATAACAAACAAAGCAACCAAAGCAGAGGTTGGCCCTCACCTAGTCGAAAATGTGAAAATTGATAATTTTGGAAACTTGCGCGGTGTCGATGAATTTGGAAAATTAAAGCGCGGGTTTATTGTTGGCCGCCCTATGCCTTGGAAGGGCGATATGCGGAAACATTGCATTGCAGTGTTAGGCCGCCCGCCATTAGGGGGTTTTGGCACGGTGAACACCGTGCGGGCCGTGACAGGTGCAAACGGTGTTGTTGATTTTATCAGGGCAACGCGGGCGGGTTATCCAGACGACGCGCAAGCAACCGAATTGCTCGATCAGATCGTAACGGCAGAGCTTATTCAAATGATTGGACGCTTGCGGGCTGTTAATTCAGAAATCCCCGTGAAAATCACAATTTTTGGAAGTACAGTTTTATCACTTGGGCAACAGATTTTGCCAGTATCACAAGCAATCACCTGGCTTGAACAAATGCGCCCTTGCCCGTTTGTAATGCAAGCCGAAGCAGGGCCGCATATTTTCACGGGCAAATTGGCGGCGATGTATTATCCCGCCCTATGGTCAAGCCCAAGCGCGGCACAATCTGCACTGCACCGTCATTCGGGCGGGTGTCCAAAATGCGGATTTCTAAAAATGCAAACGTCTATAGATAAAAATATGACGATAAACGCGGTCTCAGGGCCAATCTCTAAAAATGCAAACGTCTATAGTAATACTCTTAAAGACGAATGCATTTTTAGAGATCTTACAATTTACGGCGGGAAATCCAATAGAGGCGGCCAGATGTTCACCACGGCAACAGGAACACCCGACACCATAGCGGCACAGATCACCAAGCGGATCGGCAAGACCGTGCGATTAAAACCAACCACCAAACAGAAGGAGTTAAAATAATTAAAAAACTTACCAAAAAAGAAAAAGCATATGTATCAGAGCGAGAACGTGTTTCATTAATATTAGACGAGAGCGTTATGCATATTACAGACAGCAAAGGAAATACACGTATGTATTCGAAACTGTTATTAATCGTGGCTTTGGAATTGGAGCAGGAATTAACCTCCCCTGAAATCGTAGCGGATGGTTTAATTGATCCAGCTAGAAATATTAGCGTTCGTTCTGGTCTGGCGGGAACATGTTGATGCGATATTAACTCTTTTTCTTAATAATACCGATTATAAGAAACTATAGCCCAGTGTTATAAATGGCCTGAAATGTACCCGTGAAAGAAAGATTTTTGTTTGTATATGGTTGGCAAAGCCTGGTTGCTTCGATTTCTGGCCCAAAATAAAATCAGGCTTATTCAGTCGCGGGAGTATAAAAAATACATATTTTGCAGTAATGGCAGTGACACTCTCCGCTATATTTTCGTTTTACATTTATTATCAGGTACCTTGTAGGGATAGCTCTTAAGGACTATTATTATAACTATCATAATGCCTGAAAGCAGGGAATAAATGAATAATCCAAATGCAGCAAAGAACTTAACCGCACCACGCTTCAAAAAAGGCCAAACCGGAAATCCTGGTGGTAAAACGTCTGAGCAGAAACGTATTGAAATGCGCAATGCCGAGAAGGCCGTAGCGATACGTGGACGCCTGTTAGACGCTCTAAGCGATGCAATGGATATAATAGAGCCAGAGCGCCTGCTGGAATACCTAAACCCGAACACACTTAAAATGCTCAAGGATAGCGAGGACAGAGGCTTTGGCGCACCCGTTCAACCTATAATAAGTCCAGATAGTAGCATGCGGCCTACTGTTATCAAATTGGTAGCGCGAGACTTTCCAAATACATAGGGTAAATTATAATCAAACTGCGTATGCCTAGTGGCGCCCAACGGCGGTTTTGAGTCCTAACGCTGCCTTTACCCGATGGCCGATTGACGGCATTGCATCTGCGACGAAAGCCTGTGCCCGGCGCTTATGGGCAATGTCCAGTAGGTCGCTTTGTTCGCGTATCAGAAATTGGGAGTAACTTACATCATTGAACTTGTGAGGGCTGACTTTCATTAGACTGTCAATTATGGGTATAGGCTAAGTTGTCGTTACTTAGCTTTTAAATAAGCATTATTATCGTCAATAAAGAGTGGTGTTTTGTATTAATTTACACTAAAGTGTAATGATAGCAGTATGGAGTACCCTAAATTGTCAGGTTTAATACAAAGCCAGCTAATGGGTTATGCGCGCGTATCCAGCAAAGACCAAAACCTAGAGATGCAATTATCCGCTCTCAAAGACGCTGGTGTCCGTTCTCGCTTTATGTATCATGAAAAAATCAGCGGGAAGAATGCTTCTGATCGGCCAGCATTGCAAAAGATGCTTGTGGATATTGAGCATGGTGACGTGGTGGTGGTTAATCACCTTGATCGTTTAGCCCGCTCACTTGCCGATCTAATTGCAATCGTTGGGCATATTAAGGAACGGGGAGGGCAGTTGCGTGTATTAAAGCAAGACTTTGATACAACTTCAGCAAGCGGCAATATGATGTGGCAAATTCTTGGCGTGTTTAGCGAGTTTGAGCGATCCATCCGCGAAGAGCGGCAACGGGAAGGTATTGCCAAGGCAAAAGAACGTGGCGTTTATAAAGGTCGTAAGCCGACAATCATACCAGCAGACGTATTACGTTTCGCCAATGAAGGTATGGGTGCAACAGAGATAGCAAAGCAAATGGGTGTGACTCGGCAAGGTATTTACAGGGTAGCGAATGAAGCTGGAATTATAATTGGTAAGGCACGAAAAACTGCTGGCCATTCGTAAGGTTTATAAAAATTAAGAATTAAATTTGATGGTGGTTTGAACGGATTATTTACAATAAAAATCGGCTTTGTAGCAGAGTTGAATGTTGGGTGCTATTTCGGCAGATGTTGTTGCGAAATATTTGTGCAAAATCAATTTGGGCGGATTGCAGATATTCGCCAACTTGCTAAGCGGTCAGAGTTGCATTGACGAGCGGACTCACACGAAAGCAGGTGGCATCCAATACAGACCTGCGCTGCAAACTTGTTTCAGTGTGATTTCGCGGAGCTCTCCTTTTCCCGATACCACGCGGCACGCTTTCCCTCTATCTCTTGGTACCTAAGTTCGAAGATGCGCGACTCATACACGACCTTGCTGTGGTGCCTTCAGTGCGTCGTCAGGTAATGTCTTCATAGCGCAATCCGGCCTCTACTTCACTTACGTCAACGTATGCTGACCCAAGTCTCAATGCCACCCTATTATTAGCCGTCCCGGAACTCAATCCCGAGCTTCTAACGGGCATTGTCTGATTAAACTGATTTGCTATAAAGAAATGCGGATTTGGACTGGTTTCGAAAACACGTGTTTGGCTATTTGCCAAGCAATGAAACGAACATTGCCCAATCCGTAATAAGATTAGGGGAATTAGTTCACCCAATTTTGTTTAATATGACAATGCCAATATTACTTATGACAAGCTAAACATACTTTTTGATTTCCATAGATCTCATCAAAATCCACTAACCCTTCATCATGACGAAGCGCATTTACTTTGCGTTTTTTTGCAGCCGTTTCAACTTTTTTCTGGTGGTCGGCCTTGATTTGGGCGACCCGCTCGGGTGTGGATAATTTGCAGGCAGTAGAAGGAACTTTATCCAATTTATAATAAGATTGGGGGCAATATAGTGCCCAACCTCGTTTAAACTGACAATGCCCTGTGACACTTAATTGCTCATAAAAAGGCTGCTCCGTTGGATTGCACTGAATGTAGCATCGGACCAATGTTTCTGAGTTGAATGAGCTGCATCACAAAGCGAAAGTCCGTTAAATGTGAACTAGGAGCGGCACTAAAGTGGGACAGGTCCAATATTAATGGTCTGCTCTAGGGCCATCAGATTTATATGACAACTACGGTAAATCTATTTTTTTTCTAGCATCTCAGAACATAAGTTACATAAATAATCTAAAGGCTCATCAGAGCCCCCTCTAATACTCTCTAATTCACGAACTAAATCATATATACCAGCCAATGCATACGAATTCGCCAACTTAAGCATCTCTGCGGGTTTATCAATTATATCAATACTTCCATGCTTAGAAATACAGAATAGTACTATTGTATCAGATCTAAAATCATCAGAACCTAAAACATTTCCTTCAATTGCATTATAAATTTCTTTTTTAGGTAATTCTATTGCTTTTAGTTTTTTATCCGCTGCTATTCCTAGCCCAAGAAACCAAAAATCTACCATTCTTGGAAACGGGCTATCTTCTGCTTTGTTCTTGGAACCTTCGGCACGCGTCTGACTGTACCTAGCAAAAAACTCACGAAGTTCGTTAGGAATGAAAATATTATGACCACCAAAAACATTCATTAACTTAATTCCTCATTCTCTCTTCGTTCACAAGCATTACAACTTTCACGATGATTGCATTCACACTGAACGGCCCGAATGTCGGATACTTCTGGCTCATGTACTAATATCTTAGGGTAATGTGCAGGATTGGTCATAGTACTTACAACGCCCGCAAATTTATCTATTAAATTCTCACAACCCTTAATCTCATCGTGCGTTAAAAACATTATTAATTGTGAGCTATTCTCGCAAGCCAACTTAAGTATTGAATTCTTAACATACCCACTAGTCATGCCAAGAGGTGTATCAATAACATTTGGAGCAACAACTTCACTGACCTTGGTCAATGCCATTATGAATGCAATTGTTAGAGCTCTTCTTGATGCACCGTTTAAATCTTGTGACGGGTCCAATGTATTGCCTGAGTTCCCGTGAACTGATATTTTGAAATTACTGTTTATTTCAGCTTTTAGAATAATACCTGTCTCAGTATTATCTTCACCAGCACCAATCATTCTCAAAAATATATCATTCATTAAATTGCTAACTTTTGAAAGCTCAATTTCTTTCATTTGCTTTAATGAATCTGTAAAAAGGTCCAATAAATCTTGTGAAACTTGAAATTCAGCAAGTAGCTGTCTACCCTTTACATTAATACCTAGTAACTTTCCCTGTTCATCTTCAAGTTTTGATAAACTATTTTTATCATTATAAAGATTAGCCCTAATCGTTACTAAATCCTCACGAAATGTATCCTTAGCCGTTCTATACTCACTTTTTAATTTTTGTAGTTCCACTATATTTGTCTCTGGAATTTCATCAATTTCAGCTTCAACGTTAGCTTCTTGTAATCCTGCCTCTTTCTTTCTGCTAACAGCATCATCTCGAGCCTGCATGTAGCTAGAGAAATGTTTCTTAAAATATGTTGGATCAGAACTATTAATGAGCGCTTCTGCACGAAAGAATAGAGTGGTAGCCAATTGATTGACTGGAGTTTCTTCTTCACTCTTAGTAATAAGGTCTTCAAGTGTTTTTCTGCGGAAAGACCCTTCAGATTTACTGGCATCAATGCACGCGCCACAAAAACAGGTAGTACCCTTAAGGCGGTCTCGTAAAATTGGAACCGCATTATTTGGGAGAACACCAGAGTCATATAGTTTTTCTAGAAGTGAAAAGGCTCTATTTATATCATTGTTAAGAAGCCCAATGCCTAAATCTTTAGATTTAAACAGCTCAGATTGGGATTTAGTTGTTTTCAAATATTCTAAATTAGCACGATCTTTATCTTCTCTAGCTTTTTTCAGTGTAGCATTAAGTTTATTTTTATCGCCCGCTGCTAGCGCAATGCCTACTGCCTTATCTATTTGATCATAACTTTCTGTAGCTGCATTGAGAGACTCAGCTAATTCTTTTTCTTTTATTTCGTCTTTTGGAATCTTTTCATTTAAATCATCTATTCTTTTGCTTTTATTCTGTAGTTCAACACTCTCTTGGCTACCGTCTTTTAATTTTTTATTTAAATTTGTTTTTATTTGGCGAGTATGAGTAGCAGCATTTTCTATTATCTCTAAGCCTAATAGCGAACGTATAGCTCCCTCTACTTTTTTACTTTGGTCTGTATCAGTTCCCTCAATAAAACTTAGAGCACGGTCTCCATCTGTGAAAAAAACCTCTCTCAGCTCTTCTGGAAGATGTGGCTTTAACCAACCCTGAGCATAATCAATATAATCAACACCTGTATCAGTTCTCTTATGCAAAGCTATTTCAGATTTATTGGGTCTATTCCACGATCCCTTCACTGCTGTCTCGTGGACCGATCGCTTTAATATATAGAAACTTTCATCACCTCGAATATTGGTAATTGAAAAATCAATCGTTACATTAACATCAATTTCGCCCACTTGATCAAGTGCACTTAGTCTAAAGTCAGCTCCCCTTTTGGGTAAAGCGTTCTCTCCAAAAATGGCCCACTGCAATGCATATAATAATGTGGTCTTACCTGATTCATTAGCCGCTCTAACGACCGTAAGGTTCTTTTTACTATCGGTCGCAAATTTCAATTCAAAACTTTTTAAAAACCGAAAGTTTTCTATTTTAACTTTTAATAATTTCATTCTTCTGTTTCCCGGAATAGTTCCATGCCAACAGTATTTATTTTGTCTGAAATATCTTGGATAATCGACTGTTTTTGTGTCTGGTGTAAGCGCTCAGCGGTAATTATATCTACAACTAGCTCAGTTAAATCTTTTTGATAGTCATTATATCTTGGATTAATATCTTTTAAATTACTAAGTATAACGTCAATTATTTTTTTTTCATTCAAAGCCATTTAGTTACTCCCGTTATGGATTATTAGCTCTAGTTTTAAAAGAAGTTCTAATGGGCCATCTGCTGCCATTTTGTTTCTACTAAGCCTAGAAAACTCACGCAACCTTGGCAACTCTAATGATATTAACTTTTTCTCAAACTCACCCACTTCATCTGGAGTTTTATCAAGCACACCAAACGGCAAAACTACAAAGTCAAAAATTTCTGCGTATTCTTTGTTGATTTCATTACATTTACGCAATATTCGCCCTCGCCTTTGTGTCCATTGTCTTTCAACGGTATTGCTGGCTAAGAAATATGCGCGCTTAGTTTGTGGGATATCTACGCCTTCATCTAATACTCTTTTAGCAGTCAAAATTTTAGTGTTACCCAACCTAAAGCTAGCTAAAATCTTTTCTACAAGCTTATTCGAAGACGTTTCTTCACTGGTTACTTGACGAAACATCGCATTTAACGAGGAAAGAAGATTATTGATATTCTTTATCTGTTCCGGATCTTTGTCTGTACAGTAAATTAAAGTATGTTCTAAATTATTGATATCGTCTTTTAGTATTCCTTTCATTGTAGGAATTTTCATTTCAGCAGTTTCTATTAATTTACGGCGCTGCCTTTTGAGATGGTCTAACATTTGACTGTCTTCACTATCACTTTGCCAACTCAACTTTCCTATTTGAGACGTCAAATCAATAAATTCATCCATTTCTAAACTATCAAAAAATACCGGTATTATGTGGTAGTCGTAAGGAGTTAAGCATTTCCCAATTGCATCTTCTAAAGAAAATGTAAAACAAACTTCGCCTAGAAAGCTTTTTAAAAATTGTGTCCCTAATTCGTCATATTGCCGGTCTGGAGTTGCCGAAAGCCCTAACTTAGCTTCAAATGCAATTCTGAGTTCTTCTGATAAGGAGTTATTACCAAAATTATGGCACTCGTCCGCTATTAACATTTTTGGAACAGAAAGCTTGCTTAAAATAGACTTAAATTTTTTATGCTTTAAAAGAGTATTACTTATCACAAACACAGCAGCATCAGCGGCATCATATTTTAATAATCTTTCAGCTTTGATTATAGCCTTTTCTCTGGACTCCCAACTATCCATTTCAGAAATGTTTTCGCAAGTCATTCCAAATTCAGAAACTTCTTGAATCCATTGCATCATCAGTGGTCTCTGAGGTGCTGAAATAAACAACATTAGTTTATTGTTTATTTCCTGAAAGTGATGTGCACATATTAAGGACGTAACCGTCTTGCCAGATCCCGTGGCCATATTAAAAATGCCCGAAAACTTAGCATCAATCCAGCTTTGCAATGCGTAACCTTGATGCGCAAAGTCGCCAGTTTTATAATTAAGATACGATGGTAATGTTATTCTTCTTTTCAAACTTTCAATATGCTTATCATCTGTGGAAGATATCCTATTGTTGTATTCAGCTGGCCGGGGTTGAAAGTCTTTGTATTGTTGTATTAGTTGCTTTTTTTTCGCCTCAGATAATTCATAAATAGTGACACCATCTTCGGTGTCCGCCAACAAACTTTCAAAGTATTGCGCCAAAGATTTAACTTCGTCATCCCTTTCAGAACTAACCCATGGTCTTGATATAGTAATATTTTCAACATTCGAACTCATTCCCTGTCCTGTCTGATTCATAGAACCATGCACTGCGACAACAGTTTTTTCATCCTCAAACAACCAAACTTTTGGATGGAATAACCCATTTTCCACCAAAGCAATTTTTATATCTAAGCGACCCTCGGCTAATAACCAGCCAAAACAGGCAAGGCAGTAAGTTATAATGTCACTTTCACCCTCAGCTATATCAAACATAGAGTTTTCTACAAAAGTACGCCTTTCATCATTATCCATCATTAAAACAGATCTATCAGTTGCAGTTAAATAAGGACTTATAATTAATTCAATTTGGCCCTCATTTTCGTTTAAGAAAGTGGCCAGCCCATTTGCTATTTGCCCAAAAGATGCACTTGAAAAGTACCCCATTAATATACGTACTCTTTTGGAAGCCTTAAATGCGGGGATTAAAACCTCTTCAGCTAAGTTGTCTCTAGGGAGCATAAAAAGCGAACGACAATTAGAAAGATTGTTTTTAAGCATTAAAATCCTATTTATTTGATTATTCTAAATTTCCCCCCATGTTAATCACTGATTTTTCGAATATCAATAACTTGCTGCGGGTTTGCAGTGTAAAGGGTGCTGTCAGGTCAAGTCGCGAGCGACATCTATACCAAACGGAAACCAGTTTTCTTTGCTCACTATTGGCTCAACGGAAATCCAATCTTTTATACTGTGCCTGTATGCGCTGGCTGTAATAGGAGTAATCAATTGGTTCAAAAATATATAACTTCAACATCTAATTTTGCGAACGCTGTCTTCGACAGATAGAAACTCTACGATATTTACATTAGTAATCCCAAATGAGACTTTCGTCTCTGGGGTTTCCAATACTTTTGCTGTTATAGCGAGATGGCGACCATTCTTGATCCTACCAGCTCTTTAGGCAATAAATTTAATGCTGTGCTTCTTTATAAAGTAAAGGCTTAGATACGGATCAATGCTGCGATCATTACCAAGCAACCAACTTAGTTTGTTGCCCAACTGGTGCTCACCCAAACAAGGATTTAGCAAGTTTGGCACGAACTTCTTCATTTCGGTCAGATTCTACCTGCGCTTCAGCCTTTACCTTGTCAGCTTTTACCCTGTCATCTGTTAGTTGCGCGTCAGCTGTTAGCTCCGCTTCCCGTGTCTTCTGTACTATTGTCCTGGACACCAACAAGTTTGCATCAGTTTGAGCTTTTGTTATTGGTTTTGCTTCTGCCCTGTCAGCTTTTAGCTTGTCGGCCTTTAGCTTGTTGGCTATCTGATCCGCCTCCAACCATTCCAGCAGCAGTTTGCTCCTATCAGCTTGAGATTTTAGCTTATCAGCTTTTAGCTTGTCGGCTTTTTGCTCGTCAGCAGTAAGCTCCGCTTCCCGTATTTTTTGTACTATTGCCCTAGACACCAACGAGCCTGCGTCAGCTTGAGCTTTTGTTCTTGGTTTTTCTTCTGCCCTGTCAGCTTTTAGTTTCGTGTCCCGTTTCCTCTGCTGTATTCTCCGTGCCGCCAACGAGTTTGCATCAGCTTGTGCATGAGTTTTTGCCTCCGCCTCCACTTCAGCCATTGCCTCCGTTTTAGCCTTTGCCTTCTTACTCATTGCACGTTTTTGTTCTTCAACCCTGATACTAATATATTGGTACTTCGCTTTAACTTCGTCTCCCATACAAAGTGTCATTACCTTTGCCCAGAGTGCCTTTGATCGCTTATTGTTTTCTAGTTCGTTTTGAGCTTGAAGATACAGCTCGGAGTCGTCTGATCGAATTTCTGACACGGCTTTAGTTTTTTTAGGTTCAGCTTTGACAGCAGTTTTCTTCCTTGCTGAAGCCGCAACTGTATCAGCCCTAGCCGCAGTAGCAGTCTTTGTATCAATAGCAACCGCTGGCACGTTAAAAGCGCAGAGCATGCCTGCCAAGCACCAGCCGGTCATAAGTATGACAATAATTCCGCAGACGGCTGCAACAATTCCGTGCAATCCAGCCCAGCCAATTAAAGCAGCAGCTATAAAAACACCGAATGCAATAGCTAACAGCCAGCATGTAATTACACAGGCTGTGATTTTGTGCTGAGTATTAGAGCTGTTCGTTTTAGGACGCATCTATGAACTCTTTCTAAATTTTAGTTTTAATGAATAAGCCTTGCTTTTAACACCTTTGTCACATCTTCGCAAAGCGTCTGCGATATGGTTGGGACTGTTTCCCTCATCTACTAGCTTTCGAAGCAGTTCAACTTCCTCATTGGTCCATCGTTGCCCAATTCTACTAGATTGGCTTTTGTTAATTCCAAACATAATTTCACTCCGAGATAGAAGTTAGAGTTTCGATTAGTTCACCTGTCTTGGCACCTGATCGAAAGCTCCTGTAACTTTCGCACCAGCATAAACAGGGGCAGTTTATGCCAAGGCCGAAACTAATGCAAAGGCAGGGAAGAATGTGATTTTGTAAAACATGGGCTGGTTCTTTTAATTGATTACATAACATTAACATAGGGGTTGCTGTAGCTGATGACTTTTGATTTTACGCCAAATTCATATGAATCTACGCCAAACACTGATATTTTCTTCTGGCGAATGTTTTCGCATTCTCTGCAATTGTAAATGATTGCCCAACACGGCACAACCATGCCAGTTTAGTTGGCCGCCGAATAGTTGTCAGCTCATTGGACGAGAGGTCCAAATATCAGCCCATATACTTAGTTGGCGGCCTGGCACTCGCGTTAGTGATCATCGTTAAGCTGAAAAAAGATACAGGGCAGAGCTAATTGAGGTGTTGTCAGACAAATTTGACGGCTTTGCGCCAGGTCATTAATATTTTCCAAATAACAACACGCTCCCCCGGTATTGTCAGATAAAAGTGATTTTCTATGGTGAACTGCACGTTTGGACTGGTTCCGAAAATAAGTTTGGCTATTTGCCAAGGAATACAACGAGCTTTACCCAATATCTAATAAAATAGGGAAAATTAGAATGCTCAACATCGTTTGATTTGACACTATCAGTTTGAATTCGTCTGCAAGCACAAACTTATGTTCTGAGATGCTAGAAAAAAATAGATTTATCAGCATAAATATTACTTATGACAAGCTAAACATACTTTTTGATTTCCATAGATCTCATCAAAATCCACTAACCCTTCATCAGGGCGAAGCGGGTTTACTTTGCGTTTTTTTGCAGCTATCTCAACTTTTTTCTTGTGGTCGGCCTTAATTTGGGCGACCCGCTCGGGTGCAGATAATTCGACCAAGCTTTCACCTTGGCACCAAGTAAATGGTGAGCCACTATCTAGTGCTGTTTTTTCCATACGTTTTGCATTTTCAAAGGCTTCTGGATGGCGTTCCATAAGGCCAACCCATTCAATTTTCCGCTGAAAAAAGCAGAATGTGCAACCACTGCGGGACCGCCAGTCGTAGTATTTTGGCAACCCAAGACCTGAGTTTTCTAGAATTTCGAATACAGCCTGCTTATCAATATGGTTTTCCTTAAATGGAAGAACTGTTTCAATATCTTTTTTAGATTTCAAGCCCTCACGAAAGCTTTCATCAGATCTAATCGCTACATAGGATTTCACTTTTATCCCTTGAGATAAAAACTCTTGATCTACCCACTTTTCAAATGGGGCCAGTTTCAAATTGACAGTACACCAACGTGCTTGCGCAGATGGAAGGAAGTTGTTGTATTGCTTCATAAAAAACTTAAAATCGCGATTTGGATCAAGATAGTTGATTGGCTTCCCTAAGTATCCTTCCAACATATTTAGATATTCATAAACTTCGTCTAGCTCTTCACCGGTGTCTGTAAAGAAATATTCAATATCTAAATCAGGATAATTATCCCGCATATAAATTGCCAAAGCGGAGCTATCTTTACCACCTGACAAGCCTAATACGTGTTTGACGCGTGGTTCATTATTAAGCATTTTCATCTCCGCCTTCTAATAAGACTGCAATTGCAGCAGTAAGCTTGTGTTTATCTGTAAGGCCGACATCTTTTAGCTTGGTTATTAATTCCCTAGCTGATTGTAAGTCAGCTTCAGAAAGCGTTTGATGCTGTATCTGCGCATTTTGTGCGTCCTTTTTATGAGCAATGAATGCAAAAGCAAAACTGTGGCCTTCATTACCTTTGATATAGGACATGGTCTCAAGGTTGATAAAGTTACGACAGAAATTTGTTGCCTCAACAAATATCTTATCGATATCATTATCAATCCAATTTTTTGCAGGTTTATTTACTAACATAGATGCCAAACGTTGAACTGAATCTAAATTAAGAGACAGCTGTTCAATGTTAGTTACAAACATCTCCATTCTATTGTCACCAGATAGGCGTTTAATTGCTTTTGCACGCTCTTTTAACTCTTCTAAATTACTCTCATTAGTACTGAATACTCCCAATTCCTTTAAGAGATGGGTTTGAAAATTTGCCATGGTATCATCGAAAATAGAGGATAATTCTCTTAATCCGTCTTCTATCTTTTTGAAAACAACTTTCAATGCAGCTTTATCATTCAACTTTACTTCACCATAGAGGTTTGGAATATCTACAAGAGCAAACTGGGCTGGATCGCTAGCCCTTTTGAATAGTGTTCTTATTAATTTAGCATTCTCAGAAACCTTTGCAGTCCTTTGCGCCCATTGGGGAGTTTTATCGAAGATTTCAATTAATTTTCGCGCAACTTCGAGTGGCTCAATGTTGTCGATATTTTCACCATTCAATCTTGCTGGTATTGCGGCTAATGAGCTTAGAATATGCTTTGTGCTATCGTCCATCTCAAGGTAACGAACCGCACAAATCTCTGGGTTCCTAATTATATAATCAATATCAATTTCATCAATTTTAGTAATAAATATATCTTCGCGGTAAAAAGCAATTTTTGATTGGTTTAGCGCTAAGAATAGGTATGCAAACAGGGGGCGGGGGCCAGCCTTAAGTCCGAAGGGTGCTTGTCTCCAAATGTTTTCATATAGCTCAGCGAATGTGACATTGCGCTCTCTATTTTTTTCTAAATACTGGAGAGAAGAGTTGAATATATCAGATAAGCGATCAGAGAACGCGTTTGGATTTTTTTCAGGGTGTATTAGTGAAAAATATTTTGCCTTTGTCTTTTTATGGAGGGCATTAGATTTCAATACTGATTCATAAATTCCACGTTCTGCAGGGAATTTAGTATAGCCTAAGTTTTCTAAATGAGATGAACTTAATAGGTCATACATGAGTTGCTTTAGTGCGCGAGATGCGCTGCCTGAAACTTTTGCTCTATTTATTAGTTCATTTTGTATGCAAAGCGTCTTTGGGAATATTTTATCTGCGAGCAACGATACTAACTTATGGGGTGATAGTTTCGTTCCATTGAGATCATCGAAGGATGTATTCCAAGTTATCTTTTGCAAGAGATCTATAAAAATATTCTCAACTTCTTGTTGGCGAGCATCAATTCGATCATTTACTTCTCGTCTGGCAACCTTATCTCGTGATAGCTCACTTCGTGTTTCCGAGATTTGCTTTAAGGCGCTATATTCTCTTATCGTATCAATTTGAATTGGGGAAAGTATTGTTAAACCTAAAGCAAAGTGCTTGGAAGTTTTTAATTGTTTCAACTTATCAAGGCAGTTTTGCATATTGTCTGTGGCAATAAGTAAAAATCTTGCAAAATGATCTGCATTAGGTTCAAAACCGTCTGCAAGTACATCTATCTCTTCTTCATATCCAATTTTTATGTCAGCCCATCTAAGTGTGCCAGCATTAAGATAGTGGCGCTTAGCAATAATTGTAGCTGGTAGAAACTGGTCGCCAATTTCAGAAAGATTAAAGCTTTTTTGAGTTTCGAGGGTTTGTTTTAAAGCGGCTTCAATATCAAAATCGCTTCCTTCATGTAGTGTAAAGGTGTTGTTGAAACGGCGATAATTAATGAGGTTGTTTTCTTGTAGAACGTCAATTTGCATATCCAGCACTTTGGCATCGACGCCCAGGGCTAAATGCAGAGTGTCTCTGTTTGGGTAAAGTCCTGTTTGCGGGCGCGTTATTTGGAGTAAGTGAACAATCTTGATTATTTTTTCACATACTGGATCTGCTAGTGCTGGTATTTTTTGTGCGGCGGTCTCAAGTGATGCGAGTATTTCATTTGCCACAGCAAAGCTGTGGGAATCTTGGCTTGAAGAAATTAAACTAAACCAGTTAAAGTTCAAGTAATCCCAAAAATCAGCGAGGCTATATCCAATGTGTTCAACATTTTCGACTGCAGTGTTTTCTAGGAAATGCCTAAAACCCAATGGCTCGCCAGATCCAAGAAAGCTAAAGATACTTCGTTGGTTTTGCCCGTAGCTTCGTCTACTGATAGGGCCTAAGCAGGTTGCCGTTATTGGATTGAGCGGCCAACAGTTTGACAACATTTCAGATAGGTTCTCTGAGGGAGCCCTTTTAAGATCTTTGAGATAAGTAACTAAGTCGTTGCAAAGCTTTACATGTCTTAATGGTGCCTTCTGGCATGAAATTGTGGCTGCGATTAGTTCAATCTGTTCTGAACTGTTTAGGTTCAGGCTAATATCTACGAAGCGACCTTGTACTTTACCCCATTCGTCCCGAACGCGCTTAATTGCATTAGATGAATACTCTTGAAAAGTTTGATGCAGAATTCCAACAAAGACAAACTTACCTTCGCTACGCGCTGCAGCCTCAGCCAAGAGTTGAAAAAGATATACGTCGCCATCTGATGAAACTGAATATTCAAGCAACTTGCCCATCTCATCGATGATGAGGAATAAACCGCCTAGGTCTTCATGAGCCGTGATAAACTTTTTGATAGATTTTATAATGTTTGAAGGTGTTTCTTCAGCGTCTGCCTTCATTATACTTTTAGCTTTTAATTCTTCAGAAATAGCTTGGGCAAGTGATATGCGTTGGCCAATCACTGTAACTGCCTGCCAACCCTCTTTCTTTGGGGGAAAGGCATTCCATATCCTTGATGCAGTCTCTTGCTTATAAGCACTAGCTGCTTTTGTTCTGTCTTTTTCGTTACCGGTCAATATTGATAATAAACTTAGTGCAAGCGTTGACTTCCCACTCCCATAAGGGCCTGTCCATGTGAAAGCTCCTTGCGGCGTTCCGCTCTCCTGATGTGAAGCCAGAGTATTTAAAAATAAATCGATTGAACCCGAGTAAATAAAACTACCATCATCTAGCTTATCTTGATCAATTCGTGTGGATCGAGAAAATTGGCTTTTCAATGGTACTATTGAAAGTAAATTTTGATCTAGATTAATATTCATTTTACTGCCCAATTAGATAAAAGTTTCTGAGCATTGTAGTTTTCTGTATTCTTAAAGATTTGAAGAATTCCAGCCGTCTCTGATAATTGCAAAGCACCGTCAGTTTGCAAATGTAGATCATGCAACCGGTCGGTCAGTTCATGTTCGCTTAAAACGAAAATACGCCCAGGTGTTAAGGGCCCATAAAGTAATGAATCTACTCTTATTGAATTTGATTTAAAGCCAGCGCTTTGATTTAGGGTTTCCCAAAAATCTATAATGCTTGAAATGAAGAGATTTTGCGGCAATGTCTTTTTGAGGCCTGTGTTTAGTGTATATCTGTTGTCATCAGTGCGTCTGATGAGGTTTAGCTCAGAAAGAGGAGAGGATATGTCTTCCTCCTTAAACTCGGCCTTGCTTGGAGCTCTACAATACATAGCAAGCGCTACATTGATGTCTGTTCTTAATGTTTTAATGGCAGGTTCTGGTTTTCCGTTTTCAACGGCAAACTCTTTTAATTTTAATTCAAGATATTCTCGACTAAAAGCAGGGTTGTTGAGGTGTGAAAATATCCAATAAGGAGTTGTGTTCGTTGATTTCTTGCATAGTTCGTAATGTATTTTCCAAATTGTCCCGATGTTTTCAATAAACGGATCGATATCACTTTCTAATAAATGATGAGCATAATCGGATACTGTGAACCCATTATCATTTTTCTCAATGAAGTTAGTTGCTAACGCCCAATGTTTGATTGCGTTAACCATATTTTTGCCAACACCAAATTTGACAATTGCATCATCAGCTGAAAATGGATTATTATCTTTTATATCAATAGCATGGTATGCTTTTTCTAACCATCCATGTCTAAGAGGAAATGTATCATGTCCTGTAAAGCTTATTGAAATATTATTAGATGAATTCTTAGATTTAGACATTTAAGTTAGACTCCTCGTGTCGACATGCTACTAACGTATTCGGCAAGGGTCAAATGCTATTGGTGATAGTCACCAGGAATATATTTTTTTAAAAACCCTACATATGGTATGTGGTATTAATTATGGCAATATATCTAGATCATCAGGCGAGCACACCTGCAAATCAAAGCGTAATTGATATTATGCATCCTTTGTGGCGAGAGAATTTTGGAAATCCTCATTCAAGCGAACATATAGCTGGGTGGACAGCTAATTCTTATGTGGAAACTTCAAAAGAAGTGATCTCCGGTGTTTTGGGCTGTGAACCTGATGAAGTCTTCTTTTATTCTGGGGCGACCGAAGCAAACAATCACAGTATGTTTGCGCTATCTGCTCTATCAAAAAAGTTTCCTGACCGGAAAAGGGTTATTGTTTCCGAGATTGAACATAAATGTATCCTAGAGTCCTCAAGGTATTGGGCGCAGCATTTTGGGCTGGAATTATGCTTATTAAAAGTTGATCGCGATGGAATGGCTGATTTAAGTCAGCTTGCAGAACTATTAAAACTACCAACTTTGTATTGCTCAATTATGTATGTAAACAATGAGGTTGGAGCTATACAAGATTTAGAAAAAATAGCAGATTTGTTAGAAGGCACGGGAGTATTTTTTCACTCTGATTGTGCTCAGGCATTGAAGGCTGTAAATTTGCAGAGTATTTCTGAGCATGTTGATATTGCTACATTTTCAGGCCATAAAATCGGTGGTCCACAGGGCATTGGTTGTGCATTTATATCGTCTAACATTCATAATATAATTGAAGCCCAAATATTAGGGGGTGGGCAGCAACAAGGCCTACGCTCTGGTACTTTAGCTTTGCCACTCGTTGTAGGGTTAGGTGAAGCGTTTAGGAATGTTTCAGATGAAGATAAGGCTACTGAGCAAAGATTTACGCTATCTCATAAAAGTGAAGTGCTTTGGAAGGCGCTTAAGGAAATAATTCCGGACATACAACTTAACGGGCCCAATTTAAATTTGCGCCACCCAGGGAATTTGAATATTTATTTTCCAGGTGTGCTTGCATCAGATTTATTGTTATCTGTCCAACCCCATATTTGTGCATCAAGTGGGTCGGCATGTTCTTCAGGTTCAATTGAACCGAGTTATGTTTTACTTGCGTTAGGCTATCCGACAATCCATGCATCATGCTCTGTGCGTTTCAGTGTCAGCGTTGATACGCCAATTTCAGACTTGGAGAATGCTGCTAACATTATTGGCGAAAAGTATATTCAATTATTAAGTACCCAAAAATGATATGCTGTATATATTATTACTTTTTGTAGGTGGGCGGCACTATTTTATTTTTAAACAGTGAGGTGGCAAATTCTTCAAACCTTGGTCCTTCACCGTTGAAGTCGAAGTCAAATGATTTGAGGATTAAATCATCAAATTCTTTTTGTATTTTATAGTTTGGGTCTTTTGGAAACATAAATCTCGATTTTAAGTAAACAGTTTTCACCTTTCCATCTTTAGTATGATCAAAACTCAATATTTTATTGTCTCTAAAATCTACTATAGTGCGCCTTAAGATCCTTGGGAGAGGACTTTCGTTGAATTTTTCAATAGTAAGATAACTCACTTTTTTACTCTCGATATGAATTTTGATTAGATCAACATCATCAATTTTCCCAGATAATCTTTCGGCTATAGCCATAATACCCCTCAACCTTAGAGGGATTTTATTTTGGTTTTTAGCTTGGAAAATAAATTTATCTGTATCACAGGAGCCAAGTGAATTTTCTTCTGCCTGTTGCGCATCTGAGTAAAGAAGTTCAGAGTTTCCTAATGAATATAGTAGTTTTTTTGCTTCAGCCTCGAGTTCCTTCATTGACCCATAGTGTAACTTAACATCTTTTCGTAAGCCGGCAGATAGGCTTCTATATTTTGGTCTAGTCGAAAATAAATACATCGCAAAAAATAATGAAAGCTGTTCTTTTTTTAAGTTAACGGACTCTTTTAATTCAGGCTCGGTTATTATTTGGCTAGCGGTGCTGAATATTCGGCGGTAGCTGATGCCACTTTTTTCCAATTGTTGTCTGAAATATCTTGGGAGTTCCTCTAACTCTGGTTTCCGGGCAAAATTTAAAATGTGTTTAGCAAGATTTTGATTAAGCCTCAAAGTTTGTTCTGTTTTTTCTTTCTTTTCATTAACTTTACTTAATAAGTTCTGAGGTTCGTAATCTTGAATGATACCGAGTTGTCGTTTTAATAAGAAATCCTGCTCAAGTGCTTCGTCTTTGAAAATAAAGAACACACCAGGTGCAGCAGCTATTGGGCTGGCTTTTAGATTTTGAGCTAAGTGGGTCTCTAATTCTGATTGGCTATAATATTTTTGAAATGTTTGCCGGGTAGTTAATTGGCCATCTTTAAATGGTACCGTTGCAGTCGTATCATTTTGTGAATGAAGCATTACGGCGACTGATAGGCATTGGTTCGTTAATTCAAATGCTTTGTTTAGTACTTCTATGCGTTCCTGCTCGTCCTCAATTACGTTAAGGACAAAACCTAAATTAACTATATCAAAGTTTTGAAGCTGAGAGGGCTCTGGATTGAAATGTGGGTCCCAACCTATTGCAGAGACACCAAGTTCTTTTAGAAATTTAACATCGTCACCACGGCCACAGCCATAATCTAAAAAACTGATTTCGTCATTTACCAAGCCAGTTTGAAATAATACTTTAGCTGGAAGAGACAGTGCACTTCGCCCAATAGCCGTTCTATGGCGGATAATCTCAACTGACATCAAACTTATTTTCTATTAAGTATGCTTTATGATCTTTAGTGGAGATAAATAGCCTAGATAGCTCATCTTCCCATCTTAACTTTGTTCCAAGTTTGGTAATATTCTCAAATGCTCCAAATTTTTCAAGTGTTCTTGTAAGATCAGTAAACTTCTTGAAGTTGGGGTGGTTTGGATCAATCAGAAGTTCTTTGCGATGGAGTACTGGAGGGTTTGCAGTCGAATGTTTGCGACTTTTAAAAGTTAAGCTATCTAGATCTATTTGATAGCTATGTTTTAAACACGGAAACTCAAATTCATCAAAGTCTTGGTAATCAAGAAAAGATAATTTTTGGTTATTATTTTTATCAAATTTTACCACATTCCAATTGGAGTTATGGTGATTTAACCTCTTAGCCTTCTGTATTGCATCTAAATGATCGATATTTATCAAATGCAATGCTGATTGGTGAAAGTAGGCTGCTCCTCCGACTACTTTCCCTTTGAAAACCACACTTTTAAACGGCCAATTTCCCATAATTATCATTATGGTCGTAATCCAAACAAAGGCAATTTAGAAATTTCATTTAGGAAAGTGATAATCACTATTGAGTTTGATTGCAGTGATGTTAGCCGCCCTTCAGTAAAAGTTAGAGTATACGAAGTCTTAACGTAAGATTGATCAGCTACTCACTAATCAAGGAGCTATTATCATTGATCAAATTTATGGTTTGCAAAAAGTATGTTTAGCTTGTCATAAGTAAATTAACTATAGTGACTGATATTTGGTAGAGGAGTTAACGTGAGCGACAAAAATAACAACCTTCAAAAATTAGATGTTGGGATGCTGGTCGAAATCAACCCTCAGTCTGATCGCACCAGAAAGCAGCGTGTCAAAGGCGTGATACTCGAAATACTCACCAAAAGTGAAAATCACCCGCACGGAAGGCTAGTTAAACTAAAAAATGGCGAACAAGGTAGAGTGAAAAATATTCTTTCTGATGCAAGCGACCAATCAAATACATCAGTCAGTGAATTAGATCTCAGTAAAATTATAGAGAATGGCTTAAAGAACATTATTGAGGCGGGTGAAAATCATAAAGTAGAATTTAAGGCTGATGCTTTATGGAGTTCAAATTATACACAAGAAGACATTAATAACCACAGACCGCAGACTAAAGAGCTTCGTAAGCATGGAAAGAGTACGTCAAAAACTATTCTTGCAAAAACGATTGCAGGATTTCTGAATTCGGATGGTGGGACGTTAGTCATAGGAGTTAGAGAGGATAAAGTCAAAAATACTGATGAAGTTATCGGAGTTGAATTAGAATATTCTTTCCTTAAAGATTCTAGCCAAGACGGTTACCGAAGAATGCTTCTTGATTTAATAAAGGATTATTTACCACGCAGTATTTTTAATCAATTCAATAGGTACTTCCAGATAGATTTTGAAACCATTGATGGCCTGACGGTTTGTGGAATAACGGTTCAAAAGTCAGATAAAAGGGTATTTTTAAAATTGAAAGGCACGGATTATTTTTATATTCGTACAGATGCGTCTACTAGAGAAATCACGGGGGATGAAATGGTAGATTATTGTGAGAACCGCTTTAGCTAATATTTCAGTTTTTAAGGCTTAGAATTTCTGAATGCCTGGGCCGTGTAACCACAAACTCGTCATCCATAAATTTAGCCCAATCATATATTATTTTTATAAACTCCTTAACATCCTTACGATAGGGTTTCGGATCATCAATAAGATAGTCATGCAGCTCTGCAGTTATACCTCCAAAGCTTACAGAGCCTCTTTCGAGTAATATTTGATTGAGCCATTTGAAGCCAGGGCTTCTACGGTATGCGTTTTGTAGGTTTGTTGAATTTATTTGGTCAATGTGAATTCCTAACAAGTCGATGTCATGTGCAAAACTAGGGTCATCAAAATTACCATTCAATAATGACATTGGTGAGCACTGAAGTAATTGGTGAACCCAGATACCGTGAATGGGTGGGTTTACTTTTTCAAACAAATCAGTGGACCATTCCTGATTTGTATTATCTTTAGAAGGCTCATGATTATCTAATTCATCATTAATTTGGTCGAAAAGTAAATCATCTAACCAAACCACTTCATTTTTTAAATTTTCAATTTTTAACCGATCAGCTTCACCAGCCTCAAAGCCGACGCCAAATTCTAAGTTCTGTATTTTTCCTAAAGCCAAACCTCTTGATGTTAAGTTGGCACTTCCAACAAATATTTTATTGTCAATCGCGTAGACTTTTCCGTGTAGGTCGAGATTAACTCCAAATCCAATATTGTTTGTTTTGCAAATTTTATAACAATCCACATCAGACGCTTTAAAGAGAAGATCTCGCTTCTGCCACCTAGCTATAATATTTATATTACGATGTGGAATGCAATCTAGTAACCATTCGAGTGCATATGATTTAATAAATGCAGATATTACTAAGGTATCGGTTTGCGAGTTACGTAACTCATCTTGAATGCGTTGTTTAAATTCTGATGAGTTAAGTAACAATTTCCGTCTCCAAATACACTATGAAATGAGCTAAACGAGAGCAATGCAAACACTACGCTTGCAACACCGCAAAGCCGCCGCTTAATTTAACCCAACTGATACGGCACACACTCTCTTATCAAAAACCTAATTTTGTCCAATTACTTTGATGCCGAACGAGTATTATTCGTTAACATGCTTGAGCAGTGTATTGACCCAGGTTCCCCAGCGATCACGAAACTCTTCAAATAATTCAGCGCCATGTTTTCTTCTAAACTCATCTTCGGTACGGACATAAGCCATAGTAAAAACTTCAAGTGCATCAATACCCATCGCATCATCATGATCTTCTAAGTGCTGCCAGAACTTCTTATAGTAGTCAGATCGCGTATTGATGACACCGACCGCAGCGTTAGCAACAAGTTTAATATCAAGGAAAGTGTTGCCTGCCCAATCTCCTTTGGAAAGGTCAACTTTATAGTCTAAGGTCACTTTGGCTAAACGCTCAAGTTCCTGTTCTGTAAGATCCTCTCGGGTTTCTGAAAGTAAGTCCATTCTTTCTTTAAGTTTATCAGATTCACTCTTATCGATAGCAGCTTCATCTGAAGAAGTAGCAGTGTGATCCTCATTAACATCACTATTCACTACACTGATAATTTTATCTTCTTTGGTGGGGTCGGTTTTTGATTGAGATCCCTCTTTGCGCTTTGAAATAATAGCCATCATAGCCTTAATCTTTTCATCAAGATTGTGATGTAAGTTTAACATGATTTTAGATTTATAATACCCTGGGCTATCTTCATCTTCTGACGCTTCATTCATGGAATCAATTAGGTCTTGATCAAATTTGTGGTCAAGTTTCTTAAATCCTCTGATGTGTTGCTTATTGTTAGTCACACCAAAAAGTTCATCTAATTCAGGACTAAAACGAACTTCTGCCCCCCACCAACGGTTACGAGGCTCACCAGGATTAACATACCCAAAAGTGTTGAAATCAATTTCCCTACCTGCTCGAACAAATGAAATCCCCGTATTTGCTGCATAATGTCTTCCTAAATCAGAGTTTCCACCTTGTGCTTGAGTTTCAGGCAATGCGATACTTAAACGGATCTCGACTTCGGACGTTTTTCCTGGCGCATATGCAACTTTTATTGAGTAAGGTTTTTCATATGCGATATTGGAATTTTTTCCATCTGCTCCTGGGACATTCGAAGGTGTCAGTAGATACAATGGGTCATTAGGTTTCAGTGGAGCAGTATTAATTATCTTTTTTTCATCGAGATTGTAATCATACATAACCACATTACGCCGCCGACCATATGTATCGTCATCATCTAAGAAATGCCTGTAAATTCGACAAAGTTCACTATCCATTCGCCTTAGAAGAGTCTTGGGCATTGTAAAGTCTACACCATCTAGTTTAGACCAAATTATCATCGTTCCATGTTCTTTAAAATTACCCCCAAAAGCATCACGCACGTATTTGGGTAGTTTGACTTTTTTAGTTGGATTTAGTACCTCCAAGTCTTTATCTCTAATTTCATCTAAATCCATGTAAGTTGAATGACACTCTTCATTCTGCCAACTTAAAACTTCGATACGACGACACTGTGATATCGACGCGCCTTTCAACCCAAATCCGAACCTTCCTAATCCTTCTCGTGTATCAAGACGGGTTCCCCAACCTAGAGATAAGCATTGAGATAGATCTTCTATTGTCATTCCATTGCCATTATCGAGAACAGCAATTCTTTGAACACGGTATGAGGCCCGTGTTTTACCTTTTTCCATTTTCGAAAAAGTAATGATCGAAATATCATCTGCATTTGCTTCAATTGAGTTGTCAACCAACTCAGCGATAGCTGTAGCAGTGCTACGGTAGCCAACTTCACGAAGAGCATTTAAAGCGAGGTAAGAATTAACTATTTGCATGTTTATCTCCAAAAAAATCATCAAAATATGTAAAAGCTTGAGGTATACTTGGAAGGTTTTCAATGTTGTCAACAACATCTACTAAAGTACAAAATTCACTACCTCCGACGGCACTCCCCCGGATACCTCGACCAACCATCTGAGAATATAAAACAACGGATGTGGTGGGCCGTGCAATAATAACAGCCTCTATATTAGGCGCATCAAAACCGGTTGTTAGCACACCAAAATTTGTTAGCACTTGTATATCACCATTTTTGAAACCTTCAATCCAAGCTCTTCGTTCTTGCATCGGTGTTTCACCCGTAATAGCACGCGCTCTACATCCTTTAGTTTGCAGCAACAAAGCCGTATTTGCCGCATTCTCTTTACTTGGGCAGAATACAATTGTTTGTTTATTCTGGTTAACAGCAAGCTCTAGGGCGTGGGCGGTAACCATCGTAGTACGTTGTGCGTTTTCGCCTAATTCTCTTAAAAATTCTGCTGGTAATTCTAGTAATTCTGACACTGCTTTAGCAGCTTTAGGAGATAGTTTAATATCCACCCCTGACGGTAAAGTATATCGATCTATTTTTGAAAGAATTCCTCGTGATTGTAAAAAATCTATTGGTGAGGCTCCACGAAGTATTTCTTCACCTAGTGTAATTTTATTGTCCTCGTAAAATTTAGCAAGTTGTTTTGTGCCTTCATCGTCACCTCCGATGTGATGTCGTCCTGGGGTAGCAGTAAGGCCAATTAGTTGCGTATCTTGGTTGCATAAAAACTCTATTGCTGCCTTATAAGTGGGTGCGCCCGACATGTGAGCTTCATCTACAATTAAAAGGTTACATTCAGATCTAATTTGCGCCATAGCTTTGAATTTATTATCATCTTTAGAAGTCATAGCAGCATGGCAACTTTGGAAGCTGGTAATCAAAAACGCGGGCTTCGAAAAATCGATCTCAAACCCAGTCCGCCCCGCCCATAGTCGATAAATATTTGCGTTTTCACTGCCAAGTCTCTCCCATATATCAAGAAAAGTTTGAGCAGCTTGTTCACATAATTCATCACTATGCGCCATCCAAACAACTAGAGTAGGATCTTTTTCAGTACGACCTCTAAAAAAATCAGAAACTAACTCCAAGGTTGTTCGAGTTTTACCTGATCCTGTAGGCATGTGAGCAATGATGCGTTTATTGTTTTTGTTAGATACAAATGAAACAAGCTGTTTTCGAATGCTGTTTTGGAAATCAAATAGCGGTTTCTTGATATTGGTAACATCGGAAAAACCAGCAATTTCGCTTACGGGTGGGAATGCATCTTCAAGATTAGCTTGAAATATTGATAAAAAGTTTTTTGTTGGTGTGTTATGACCCCATTGAAAATTTGCCAGATCACTAATCGGGTTTCCTTCAGGTTGTTTACCGTAGGCACTTTCAATTTGGGCATCCGACATAGAATTCAATACATGTTCTCGCAATTGAGTATTTTTAAAAATTTCAAAGCCTTGTTCTTGAAATGCTGCTTCTGAGATATTCTTGGGTCTCATAGGCACACCTAACTCGGAAAGCCTATCGAGCCTTTCACCGCCAAACATGGCTGATAATTGACCAATTCCAATACGAGAGAGGATAGAAACTATTTTATTGGAATCCATATTGCCCCTAATTTACTTTGCTTATAATTATTTAGGATTTATTAGTAACATTTGACCCATGTCAATTCATTACACCCATTTAAAATGGTTTGGTTCTTTTACATGAAAGCCGCCTCCCTTTGCATTGACCCAGTTGAAGGACTTGATACAAATGGTTGGACCATTCACCATATGCTGTTGTTCTGGCTCCGAGCCGGTGTCGGCAAAACTGTCTTGATCGGGAGTCAAATGAAAGCAATTAACGAACTTTTTGAAGTTTCGGCAATAACACCAGAAGAACTAAGTCAAATCGATAAAGGGCCGTCAGGTTACCGAATACCTGAGTACCAACGGCCGTATGACTGGAGTGAGGGAAATGTTACGCGCCTAGTTTCAGGTATGTTCGCGGGGCTTCAAAGGCTAAGTGTGAGCACTAGTGCCGATGCTTATACTTTTTTAGGAACTCTCCTCTTCGTTGGAGACGACAAAAAAGAGTCAACATTTAAAGGCGATTCCTTCTTGGTTGTCGATGGTCAGCAAAGGATCACTACACTAAGTCTACTAGCAGGCGCGATAATCGAAAGCCTCCGAATACAGTTTGCAGCATTGCCTGATTTACCACTTAAAACCTCCACGTGGTTGAACAATGAGGTCGATTTTATTGAGAGTAGTTTAATTAAGTTAATTGTAGGAAAACAAGAACTTAAAGGCGATAAGTCTTTTGCATTTCCGCGTATCGTAAGAGATAAAGACACTCGTGGCACTTCCGTCAGCGAACAGGAATTAGTGTCATCAATTGCGATATTTTTACAATCGTTTTATAATTACTACAGCTCGGAAAGCGATGAGTTCATTACTCCGGTCATGCCCCTAACACGGGAGTCTCGCAAGATCACAGAAAATTTCAGCCACTTGAAAAATCTTTTGGAAGGGCTGCACAATCCCCAATGGCATGAAGATAACGACTGCAATTTTCTCTCATTCGAGTTTTTCCGAAGACGAGGGCTAAAATCTCTTTTATCAAAATTGGAGGCTAGCAACACAGACGGCGATAAGGAAATTAATATCCTTGAGAAGGATGAGAGCACACACACCTTTTATCGTACCCTGCTTTTCGCAGGCTATGTGTGTAATTGTGTCGGTTTAACTGTGGTTACCACAGACGACGAGTCAGCGGCCTTTGATATATTTGATTCTCTTAACACTACAGGTGAACCATTATCCGCCTTAGAGGTACTAAAACCGGTTGTGGTCAGCACACTTAACAAAGCTACAACGCACCCAGGGTATAAAAATTCGGTTGCGGCATTAGCGTTTGATTCATTAGAAGCAATTTTTGAAGATGAAAACTACACAAATACTCTGGCTAAGCAAGATGAGACAAAGCGTACTATAGTAACAGCTTCTTTGCTCGTTTCGGGAGATAAAGTTGCGGAAAAACTGAGTATCCAAAGAACACAAGTTCGCAAGTATTTCCTAAATGGTTGTGAAACTAGTTTGGAATCCGGCGAAAAATTCGTCTCCAGTTTGGCAAAAGTAGCTAAGTTTCGACATGATTATTGGAATGATACTCAGCATAGTCGGCTAAATATGATTCATACAGATAACGACGAGTGTAATGAACTAAAGTTCCTATTTTCCTTCCTAAGAGCCATAAACACGACTATGGCACTTCCTGTTCTTATTCGATTTTGGTTGGATGGAGATGAAAGGAAAGATTTCGTTGATTTTGTCTCTGCAACGCGGGCCGTAGTTGCGTTTATTGTTCTTCGTAGAGCGGCAACCGATAAAACTGATGGTATTGATACATGCTTCCGAAATTTAATGGTGGCCCCCAAAGGCCCCGGGTTTTGTACTGGAGTCGGCTTCGAAAATGACATGCCTACATTGAAGGAGTTAAAGAAAGCTCTTCGAAATAGTTTAAGAAGCAAAAAACTTATTTTCTCCTCGGCGACAGACAAAGATAACTGGGTTGACCACTGCATAGATGTGCCAATTTACAATGCAGCGCAGCCTTTGGCAAAATTCCTGCTTTTAGCAGCCCATCATAATACTGATTTTGATGATGCGGACCCAGGAATACCTAAACGTTCTGGTGTAATTGCAGCAGAGGACAGAGAGTTTCTTACGTATAGCACATGGTCGGATGTTAGGTATAAGTCGGTTGAGCATATTGCGCCTAATTCACCCGTTGCTACGGGGTGGCACGATAATATCCTTTCTAATTCGAGAATAAGGAATTCGCTGGGTAATTTAACTCTACTTCCAATCAAAGAAAACTCGCATATTTCTAATGCTGAGTGGGCGAAAAAGCGGCTATTTTTTGCCGCTCTAAGGGCCAAGACAGATAAAGAGCGGGAAGCGGAGCTCACGCGCGCTCAAACTGCCCTAAAAACGCCATTTAAAAGAACGACCTGGCAAGTTGTAAAAAAATCTCCTCGTCTATCAATCCTAGATTGCATCGACCAGGTGGATAATTGGGACAAAGAATTTGTAGAGAAAAGATCGAAGAGATTATTTGCTCTGGCATGGGATGAAATCTGGCCATGGATAGATGATTAGAAATGGGCATTGTCAGAGGAAACCCAATTGGAACGGGCAGGGTGGCGATGTAGCATTTTTGCATGGCAAAAAACCATCCCCTTATTCGATTTTTGAAACTAATTTTACTGTTACACTTGTTGGTGATATTGCCTCAGTTCATACATAGTTATAATGAACATTCAGGGAAGTTGACTCATTTCAACATCTCTTTTTCGATCATCAAAAAAGGCTCTCCAGGCTGCAATTGCGCCAATGGTTACCAAGTTTTTTTCCTCAATCTCAAGCAAATCATTCTCAGCAGTCTCAAAGCTAGTCCATTTGGGTTTATCATTGGCTGGAGTAAGCCATTTATTCCCGAGGTATTCTAACGCAGCACTTTTTGTATTGTTGTCCAACTCTCGTGGGCTGTTAAAGGCGATCAACCGACGCCCTAATTGCTTTAAGCGAGTGTCTTCGAGCTGTTCAATAATGTCTGCCCGCTGTGCCCAGTCACTACTTTGGAAATCCCTGAGTAAGGCTTTATCCGTATTCGAATAAAAACCCTCATACATCTTCGTCTCAACCAGTCTGTTTTCGTCAAGCTCTTTGTCTTTATATCTGGCAGCTAGAGCTTGCCCAACACGTTTCTGGAAATCAGGCCGACCTTGAATGAGTGATGCCTTTTCAAAGAGCATTGGATCATTGCTACTGGCGTCAAATAGGTTGGGCGCGTTGTTTATGGATATACTTCGAATGATTATAGGTGATGCCGAAACAGCATTGGCAAGAGTGTCATCATCAGCATCTAGATAATCCGCTGGATCAGCCAAACCTAAATCAAAAAACCCTGCGCTATTGGCATTATCCGGCGAGAACCCACATAAACAACCTGTATATGCCCGTGGAGCCGCTCCAAAACGTAAAGCAAGTTCCATGGGTTCAAAACGTTGAAGCCGCTCAGAGATGCTGTGTTTGTTTCTATTCAATAGAATATTTGCCCATAGAGAGGGAGCTTTATCCCGGATCATACGTGCAATATGGATGGTAGCTTCAACGTCTCCCAAGGCATCATGCGCATCGTGATTGCCAAAGCCGTTTGCCGGGGCGAGTTGGTCCAGTTTTAGGATTGGCTCACCTTTATCATTTTTGGGCCAGTTAAAGATTGAATGCTGATATACCCAAGCAGATTGTACAGCTAACATGATGTCTAATCGGTCATTCCCGTTAAACTGTGTTTCATAGAGATCAGGTTGTAGGGTTTGATAGAACATTTGTCTTAGAAAAGGTTCATCAAAGCCAATAGTGTTATATCCGACCCAGGTAGCGGGCGCCCATTTCTGGATGAGTGAGCGTATTTTTTGGGCAAACTCGAAGTATGATGGAAGGGAAGTGTCTGTTACCTCTTCGGGTGTTACGCCTGTTACAGCCATCGCATAGGGGCTTGGGAGAATATGTGAAGATAGACGGCATCGTAGATTTACACGTTCTAGCTCAACAAAATTATCATCCACCAGAATAGCCGCAAACTGTAAAGGTTGGTTAAATGCAGGGTCGAGGCCGGTTGTTTCGAGATCGTAGAAGGCGAATGGCAAAGTTTATCCAATCAAATAATTTTATAAATAGACCCATTGCGGAAATGTGCCGCTCCATTTGGTAAGTTTATGCCCCAAATCTATCGTGGAAAGGAAATAATGCAACGATCCCATTAGCGACGCCAACTTTGTTTAGTGTAAATTCAAACATTATGGGGTAAACTTAGACTGGTTCGAATTCGTCCGACAGCACCCAGGCAGTCCATATGTATCTGATGACGGACACCTATAATAAACTCTCGCAAGCGGGGCATTTTATATTCAATGGCTCCATTGGCATTTGTGAGTGGTAAGTCCAGTAGTCGCCATTTTTAATTAATCGAGTATTACAATTAAAACAGTGATTATATGTTGTAAAATGCTTGCAAAAATTACATTCGTACCAACTAGATCTAGCATTTTGGGTTTTAGTAAATTCATTTGAACCACAAGCAATACAGAAATTGAGTGACTTTACATCATCAGAACCCCCAGATAGCTGATTATCTTCAATACCATATTGTAAAAACATACCTAACAAACGTTGGAACCCATCCAAATAGCTAAGTCTAAGAACTGGATCTACAGATATAGCACCATATTGATGATAATGAGCTTTGCGGAGTGATTCATCCCAGTCAAAAACTTTCAATTCACCGAGATAGCTATCCTTACCCCAACTTTGTGGGGAGACTTTATCAGATATAGCATTCTTCGCAGGATGAATAATAAATACGGTATTTTTTCCATCTTCACTATAATTTTTCTTATGATAAAGTTCATGGATAACTGTTGATATCCCGCCATATTTTTGCATAGCGTCATCGGGATAATATTTTGCATCCATTACAAACCGTTTTTTATGCTCTTGGTCATTTTTACACTGAAAAATCACATCCATAATAAAGTCAGGCCTCTTGCCATTTTGTAGTGTTAGTTCATACCACAGCCTCACATCTCTTTTTACATGACTGTTGTTAAAATCAATACTCTCATCGTGGCTGCCTGTTGAAATTATCTTTAGAAGTTTACGCTTCCAATCATGGGTTGGCACATAATTATAGTTTTGAACTAATACCTTAATTATTTGCAATAAACACCAGCGTTCATACAGAAGGGGCATATTAACCAAGCCAATCTCTTCAACCTTCTCTAGTGATAATAAGATATCATCGTCAGCTAGATTTGTTAACTCACGTATTTTTTTATAACCAGAATGGACCGATTGATAATTTGGGTTCTGGACAAACGTCATTGAATTTGGAAAAACTGATGAAGATATTACACCCATTTGTTCAAGGTTTGACAGTAGGGTTTTATATTTAATGATCTTTGGCTCTAATAGATCATACACCAACTTAGCTTTTTTATAATGCTCTTCAAAAAACTCTGATTGCTTCCGTATAGATTGCTTTTCTCTCTCTTGTTCCGCCAGCTCCGTCTTACTCAGTGTTTTTATCCAGTCATTCGAAGCTAGCTCCATTGCTTTCTTCTCCTCTGACATGAATTTATTTTTGCGTTTAAGTAGATTTACTCCACCAATTATTTTAATGCTATTCAGATTATCTATTGTAAAACTATGCCAACGTATGCCATTATGTGTGTCTGATTTATGAATTACTTCGGCTTTAATTTCATATTCAAAATCTTTTTGAAACAATTCAAGATAATGTTTTTCGCCAAAGTCCAAAAAAACGTCCTCGTTACGAGGTTGTTTTTCAAACCAGTCTTCATGCAGTTGCTCTTTAACCCTTCCAAAATAACTGTCCCCTGTCCTACTATCAACTTTCAAATAATATAAACGTATTGCGACTGCATTATTCACCACACAGTTTAAGTTTTTATATTGTTGTTCTAATAAACGGTTCAAGTCATCTAACTCGTAAGATGATTTTAGCTTCACAAGGTCTTTGCGAACCAAATGCTTGTCAATTTTCTTTTCATTGCTAAATGATTCATAGCGCTCGTTAAATTTTTTTATCGTATCTTCAAAGCGGTTTCTTTTGCTTCTTGATATAGTTACTAACTGCCTTAAAAGCTTATAAACCCTTTCTAATGCAAATAAGATGTATTGGTTTTCAGAGACGTTGTAGCTAGGCTTACTTGCTCGGCTGGTTAAGAAATTACCATCCCCTTTAGTCGCTAGCTCCATAAACGTCCGACTAACTGGTTTGACCATTTTCCTAGGCTTTAGCGCTTGGATTTCACGAAGCTCAGATTTTGGATTTTTCACTATTTGTTGGGCGTGGGATAGCACCTTATTAATTATGGCAATGCTTTCTTCACTCACCCCACCGTCTTGAATTTCCTTAGCCTCACCAGAGACATAGCTGTTTTCATCTAATATCAGCTCCCACAGATCACTTTTAAAATCTGCCAAATACAATTGTAACTGCTGTGTAGTAAACTCCGAAGAGCCTATGTCGATTTGGCAGATCTGGTCCTGCAACCCAACGACACACTTGCCAGCAGTACGATGTATTTTGCCTCCCCAGAACTTATGCTCTTTTACCCAAAAGCTACCTTCAATCCACCACGTCTTACCGCTATCCTTATCAACAGCTTTTTTAAGTGGTATTTTGCTTCCATCCAGAGCTTCAATATATGGCTCTAACACACTCTTTTCTAAGTATCTAAATGCTAATTGGCCATGACCAATACCATCAGCTTTTGGATATATAACTGTATTACAGACAAATCTTTGAAGCGTGCCATCGTATATAACTTTTAGTGGAATGAAGGATTCTTGAATGCTTAAAATGGTATCCTGATCATACCAAGTAACGCCAATATACTTTACTTCGAATTTAGGTTGCATATTTACGCCCAATAATTTGCAACATTATCATTCGCTTTTGCATTTTCGATAATACTTTTAAGGGCAGCAACGCTCGAAAACTCTTCAGCTATTGTCTCATGATTTGTCACAATACTCTCTAATCTTGGAAGTAATACATTAGCTAACAAGTCCAACTTATTATAATTTCCGGCTTGCTTACTCCCATCAAAGGTAAACTTTGGCAGTACCTTGTGAATAATAAAGTTATTTATTGCTTGTTCACGGTCATCATTTACGTCGGCGAACAAGGTCAAATAATTTAACCCCTGACGAATGGTCCGCATTCCAAACTCAACTCCTATTGGGTTAAAAAACTCCTTATTTAAGCTAATGAACAATGAGCAAAATGGATCATTCCGATCAAATTTTGGATATGTCTCTCTTTCACCCAGTGCATCAATATCAAAATGAATTGGCTTACTCACATCGGCAAAACCATAGTTTTCTATTTCAGAAAAAATATCATCCCAATCAGTTAATAGAGGGCTTTTAAACTTCATGATATGTGCGCGATCGAGAATTTTTGGGGATAAGTAATGTGTTGTTTCATCAATATTAATGGCACCAATAATGCGAACATTCGCAGGCACTCTAATAGTTGAGGGTGTACTAATAATCCCAGATAACATCCGTCTTATATCACCGTGGTATTTAATCAGGGAGTCTTTATCACTGAAGCCAAATGCACGTTTCATTTCTGCATTGACATCTTTATCCTGCATTAACTTAACAAAATCGACTATCCCATCTCGGGCATATTTAGCTTTCGCATCAGAGATAATGGCAACAACAGCTTTAAGTTCTGATAAAATGTGAGCCGATTCATCATCAGAATAGAGTTGTATCTCAGGTGTGGCGTCACGGGTTTCTAGCTTTGACAGAAAATCAGCAAAATAATACTCAACCCTAGCCAAGTTCATCTCATCTAAGCAGATAAAATAAGGCACCGCTGGGTTTTGTTGTGCCTCTATTAGCGCCTCTAAAAAGGGTGTTGAAAGGTATTTTTTTTCTAGAGGGTTATAGTAACCCAACAAATCTTCGGAACTTGTCCAGTTAGGTTTTACTGGGATAATTTTTGAGACCCCGCCCACCGCTTTAGCAAAAGAATGCACCAGGTTCGTTTTCCCAGAACCTGAATCTCCGGCTAGAATAATCAAATCATTGCATCGAATAAGGGTTAAATAGTTTTCGATAATATGTCTTGGATAGAGAATGTCTTGCTCTTTTAAGTATGCTTGGATGTAGGATACCGCTTTAGTGTAATCGCCATCGAACGCTTCTTGAAAGCTAAGACCATTTTGAACGCCAGAACCTTTCGTCACATTGTAAATAAAAGTTTCAAAGTCTTCTTCATCGACAAACTCAAAATCTTTAAGAAATTGCGCCTTTTCTGTAATGTATGATTTTAGTTTTTCAATCTTTTTGGACATCTTTTGCTCTACCTTTTGGTATTCATGGGTAAGGGTGGCCAATTCATCTTGGCGAATGTCTATCTCTGATTGCAACTGCTCGTTGCTCTCTTCAAGGCCATTATTTTGTTCTGATAATTCGCCCAATACAGCTGTTGCCTGAACGTGTTTGCGTTCAATATTGCTAAGCTCTAACTCTAATGCAGTTTGTTCTTTTTTAACTTTTGTGCTGACAGCTGCTAAATGGGAGTCATAAATTACTTTAGAAATGTAACCTGTGGCATCACCATTGATAATGTCATTTTTATCAATGGGCATGGATACTAGCCGCTGAGCTGAGTCTTTTTTAACACTTAGGTGAAATGGATTACCTTGTTTTTTGCGCTCGTCTTTATTCGCTAATTCCAGCTCGCATCTGATCCAGATACTAGTATCATCACCTAACAGTGATTTGGCATAGTTAGGTGGTGTGAATACGCCGGATTCATCAATATTTCTTATCAGCTCTATCGGATACCTAATTTCGCGATTTTCAGTTATCGTTTTTACATCGTATATGCCGGCCCATTTACCAGGCGGTTCAAGTTTCAGTCTTCCCCACACTTCAATTTTGCTGTTGGTAATATTCCAGCTTTTATAGAGCAGTTGATAAAGTTCTTTATCAGACATGTCTTTAACTTCATCTGAGCTATAGGTAATGTCAGTTACATTCATCTAAATTGCCTTGAATAGTATATATAGAAGCATAGACTGCTTTCTTTTAAAAAACGCTAGTTCGTGTCTGCATTACTAACACCAACCCGCTTTACGTATATTGACATAGAACAAATACAGTTATGAATTGATGCTCTGCAGACGGTCCATCCACAATTATTATTGGTACAATCAGACCAAAGCAATTGTTCCAGTCTCCGCATTGCCCATGCCCGAAAAAATTGTGTTTCTGTGTACAAGACTTCCTGCAATTCAGTTAACTTCTCAATGTTCTTAATGAATTTGGGTCCCGACATTCCTACTGGAGGCAGGCTTTCATGTGATGGAAGACATATTAGCAAAATACCTGAAGAATGTTGGGCCCGCTTTCAACGACAATAGACATTGGCTTCAGACGCCCAATGTCATGGCTTGTATGGTTTCAGCGCTTTTAAAAATCATGGAACACCATCGAAGTATTAATTTAAATATATTATAGAAGCATAACAGCTTTTTTTAGCATTTGAAGCGGCAAAGGATTTAAAATGAAATTTATTAAAATATGCATAGTTTTTTTATTTATACTCACTCCTGCTGTTACGACAGGGGCTCAAGCTCGGACCTTACGGGTTGTGGTTTGGAATATTGAAAATGCGACAGTGAATAAGGTTGCATCACAAAGCAGCTATATTCAAAAGCTTGGTCGTGATCTGCGCCCTGACATTTTAGTGCTTGAAGAGGTCTCAGGTGGAGCTGCGGCCGCACAAGCTGTTGCCAATGCACTGGGGTGGGCAGATGCCTATATTGCTGTATCTGACTTTTTCCCACACAGCGAAAAAAAGCCCTACTACACTCAGGATTTTGCCGTAATTTCCAAAGTGCCGATCGTATCTGTGATTGAATATGACGCAAGATCGGATGGGTATACTGTGCCTGTAACTGGGCCAGACGGCTTTAGGATAGAGGTGCAAGAAGAATATCTGACTGCCGATGGAATATCCGACTTTGGAGGCGGGATCTGGAAGTATGCAAAAGGCACGATCCGGGTTGATTTGGCCGGAGGCTTATCATTGTTTCCCGTTCATCTGAAAAGCGATCGGATTACTAAGAAGAGCCCGGATGCCATTACCAAGACGCGTATCAGCAATGCGCAAAAACGCGAGGTTACTATAGCAGCAATCAGCCGTGTGGCAGGTGAAGCTGTTTCGAGTGGCCGCACCACAGTGATCCTTGGTGATTTCAACACGACTTTTGAACCCGGTAAGTTTGGTGCAGAGGTTGAAGACTGTCAGTTGCAAGATTTTCCCAACAAGCCCATGCCCTTCCCACCAAGCGCCTGCGCTGGCCCGGGTTATGACGACACTCTGGGAATACTGGAATCTGGTTTAGTCGATAGCAATAAATGGATAATTTTGACCCGTAAGCTAAACCAAACCTGGTATGGGGGCTATCGAACCTGGCTTGGGGCCTCTTATAATTATGGTGACTTTGCAATAGATCATGTTGCTGTACCAGTTGAACAATCCAGCCAATTTGGCGTAGCTACACGGGCCGAAGATCTTTATGGCTCTGACCATTGGCCAATAGTGTTTGAGGTTCGAGTTTCCGATTGAACATTCTTTTCCGGTTTGGTGAGAATAAACAACATTAGGTATGTTGTTATATAGCTTTAACTGTCGATAGTTATAAGGCTAGAACGCAATACTAGAGAGGGCACTGTAAAACAGAACTGACTTGAGCCGGGTAGGGTGGATGGCACTCTCAGATTAAACTGATTTACTATAATATACAGCGTATTTGGATTGATTTCAAAAAAATAAATTTAGTTATTTATAAATAATAACAGTATACTATGCCGAAAATATAATGTGATTTGGAGCATTAGAATGCTCAACTTCATTTAATATGACAATACCTTAATTGTTTTATTGACTATCCTCGGCATCTAATCTGCTACGAGCCGCTTTGCATACGTTTTCATCAAATCTACCAGGAAAGCGTAAAACAACTGCCTCCGCACTTAGATCAAGCATGCCACGGTCGCGCAACAAAAAGTAACCCTCCGATGGTTTTACCTGTAGCGCTAAATCATTCAAAGTTTTTTGCACTCCTACGCGTGCGATTTTCTGTCGTGTTCGAGCAAGGCGAATGGTTTTCCCCTTTTCTTCACTCAAAGCCAATTCTAACGCAGATATACTTTTCCAAAATTCGACAAATAAAGGATCGCTAGTATCATCAATGTTCTTGGATGCCTCTACCTCGATCAACCTTCTTCTTGCCGCTTCTTCAACTTCCACAGCGCCCTCACGGTGCGCATTCTTAATCCAGTTTCGTAATTTTAGAGAGTCAGAGCAGGTCGTAATGATTTCAATCAATTTTTGATGCTTTGACATTAGAAACTCTCCACTAACCTTCGGTCTTAAAAGTAACTTAAAAGGTGTTAATTTATAGCAAAGTTGTATCGAGTTTTATTTGTTGCTGCTACCAAAAACATTTGATCATCCCGCGCCTCTCAGAGACCGAACGTGAATAACTGAGTAGCTGTGGCTTCTTTTAGTAAGTAAGGCCGACGAAGTAGAGCTAAAGGCTAGTTGTCGAGGCTGTCGGCATTGTCAGATTAAACTGATTTGCTATGATGGGCGGCGGTTTTGGACTGGTTTTAAAAGATATATTATTAGTTATTTATAAAGTAATACAATGATCTATGAGTAATAACTAATGTTATTGGTAACATTAGAACACACACTTTCATACAATCTTAGAATACTATTTCAATAGCTATCCGGCCACGCTCTGGCCTTTATTGTTGACACTATAGGTAGTAAGTACTACATAGTACGTATGAATAATTTTGGTAAGCATATACGGACAAAAAGAGAGAAGTTACGTGAAGATGACCGTTCCTTTTCTGCGCGGCAGGTTGCCTTACGAATTGGGGTTGAGCCAGCGTACCTTAGTAAAATAGAGCGCGGAGAAATGGCGCCGCCTTCCGAAGATAAAATCCGGAAGCTGGCAAAGGATCTTGATGAGAATGCGGATGTTCTACTCGCTATGGCGGGAAAGGTTTCTACTGACCTGCAAGATATAATCGTAAGCCGCCCCGAGCTATTTGCCGAGCTTATAAGAAAATTAAAAGAAGAACCTGATCATGCAGTTCTACGCATCGTTCGAGAGGTTCGTGATGGAAATTGGTAAAGGAGAATATAAATGATTACTCTAGAAAACGATCGATTGGAATTCAACTTTTCAGATGTGCACAAAAACGCAGTCTGCGCCATTGATTTTGTAAAAACGCTGCGCGTTCCCGATGATGGAAAGCATTATCCACTTCCACCTGGGCTTGGGCAGTTTTCCCTTCGTCATTTAGACGACTATTCTAATCATTTACCTTCAAACTGGCAGACGCGTGGTGGTGTAATCACACCAATACATCAATGTGAAGCATTATGGCTTAACTTCTCAACAGATTATGGAGAAAATGATGTCGAGTATCCATTTGCTATTAAAGTGGCAACTGGGAAGATCAATGCAGTGACTGGCGAAGAGTGGCGTGACTATCTCAATCAATCTCCACAGGATTATATGGTTATTCCAGAACAACCTTGGCTTGATGGTTATTGTGTCAAGAAGGGCGAGGTTCGGCAGTTTGTTGCTGCACCATTGGGCAAAGGATATACTGTCGAAGAACAATTAAATGGCACAGGAGAGTTCGGGGGATTGCAGATCTCAGTCTGCCCTATGAAACCAGAATATTATAAACGACTTGTTGAAAGAGCTGACACACCCGATCGGTTTTGTTGTATGTCAGCAGATGCACCTTCTGAAATGGGCCTTGCTCCAGGTGGTAGTATTGACCAGGAAATCTACGAAGACCCATATGGTATAGGTCAGTGGGATCAAAGGAATTGTGCCCGTATCTACATAAGCTTACTAAACTCAGTCCAATGGTTCGCGGCCACAGGCGAGAGGCCGCCTGGCGAAACAGTAACAGCAAATGATTACACAGAATCTGGCCTGCCATGGTTTGATTACTACGATGCTGATGCAAAAGCATTAGACGGTGCCGGAAGATTTAGCTCTTTGAGTTCCGTGCGCGAAAAGGATTTGGAACAACATGACGGTATTTGGCCAAAAACCGAAGTTGAGTCCGGACCACGCGTAATCGGGTTAGGAGATCGCACTGGGCGTAAGGTGCGAGAGGCTGAGCTATGAATGCCCGAATTGTGTGTGGTTAGTAATCAGTAAGTTCGAAAGAACATACTGACCGTTGTGCGTGAAGTCTGGCAGAGCATGAATTGATTGTACACGCGAACCTACATGAGATTGCATCCGTTGAAGATGCGGTTGCTATTATTGATGGAGATACTACCTAATACACAGCGTGATAGTTTATAGAGGATTAAATAATGACCGACAATGTAGTGCCTTTTCCTACCACCTTTGATCCAGAGCCTTGCGAGCCACAGGAGCCACAAGTGATCCGTATCGTGATCGATGCACCTGAGACACCACCACAGCCAGCCATCACTGGTGTTGGTCTTATTCTGGCCCTTTTGTGTGGTGCTGTTTCATTCCTGCTCGTATCTGCTCTTATTGGGTGATCATCTTCGTGGGAAACTGGTAGATAGGAAATACTAAGACAGACCACTATGTAAGGCACACACCGCGTGCTGGGCCTGAGATTACGATCACTGCCGAAGAGCGTATACGGTACACCTCACAATCGTTGGTTGACGCTGTACTCTAAACAGCCATGAGTGTTAGTTTAGAACTCTCTTGGTTATCACATCGATATAGAATTTGTTGTTTTTTGTCATACCGCCACAATATGTGAATTAAATTGGTTTGTTTGAGTTGGCTCCCGTTGCTTTGAACCAACCACCTATATTTCGAAAATCTAAAATGGAACAACGCCTTTCTTCTACAAGTTGTTCGGAGAGCTTTAAAAAGCTTTTTCTATAAAGCGAAAAATTATCCGATTGGGATATAGATTTATCCAACATTGTTATTTTTTCTGGCTTTTTCCTTGATGGTGTATTTGTTGATACTGCAACGCCAAATAATTTTGCCAGTCACTCTTTAAGAGTTGGATGCTTAACCCTATTTTATCACATTTTTTGAAATTTACACGGTTGCATTGCGGTGTATCGTGAATACGATGTATTTTACTTTTACTACAGATCAAAACTATTGAGGCATTATGGAATTTCTGGATAGAAATTATAACGCAAGTGATGTGGGTCGCACAAATAAAATGTCAATTCAGAGGCTCAACTCTTGGCATGAGCGTGGCCTTATAACAGGTCTAAAAGATTTGGAAGGCGCTGGCAAACAAGGCCGTAATCGTCGGTATAGCTTTTATAACGTGATGGAAGTTGCACTTGCAGAAAAGATAATTGGTGCAGGTATTGCAGCAAACCTTGCCTATAAGGCTTCAAGGAACTTTGCGCATGCTGGCGACGGTGGTGCTATATTTGATCAACTCGAACGATTCCCCGGTTTTCCGTTTCACCATGATAAAGGTGAGACGGCTTTTGCTTTCTGCGGGGATCATTCCTTCGAAACAATAATTGGAAGAGACAACGCTTTTCAAGCACTGGACGATCATTTGCATGGCATTCGGAACTTAGCATCGGCGCCAATGATAGTCGTAAACGTCTCCGCGCTTTTTACAGAGATTTGTGGGGCAATGGGCATTCATGATTATGCGGCTCTCGATGCCGTTTATGGCGTGGCTGCATAAGCATCATGGCAGCACTCTCTCCCATACTCGCCAGTGCAAGTAGTATTGCTAGGCTTCTGGATATGAAGCTCGGTGAGTTTCTTGGGTTGGTAGAGGATGGCTTATTGCCCAAGGGGCGCAAGATTGGCGACTATGAACGCTGGGACGTTGAAGAAATTCGAAACATTATAAGCGGTAATGCAACCGATGGTTATGGAGATGTACAATGGTAAAGAAATTCCTTTGGAAGCACCCAAGCGGGCGTTGGTACGTTCGGTTAAAGGGCAAATACATCCGTATAACTGCAGAATTAGGCACCGCGGATTTTGATCGTCAGTATTGGGAAATCCTGAACGGCAAACGAGCCGAGGCTAAAAGATCATGGGCGGTAATTATTACGCACTTTCGCGAAACCGACAAATGGGCAAATTTTTCACCGCGCTATCGCAGCGACCTTGAGCCTGTATTCCAGTACCTTGAAGAAAAGATTGGCGGTTCGGATGTGGCGCGGTTGACGCAACCCGACATCTACGACGCGATGGACAAAAATAAACACCGGGTTCGTTTTGCCAACTATATACCAACGGCCATTTCTATGCTTTCAAAGTTGGCTATCCGCAAGCGGTGGCGTTTAGATAATCCCGCACTTGATATTGAATCGCTTAAAGTTCCGAAAGAACGCAAGAAGCCTCACATACCATGGCCTGATTGGGCAGTGGATCTGTGGCGGGCTGAAGCTGAACCTATGCCGCGACTTATCTTTGAAATTGGCGTTGGCAGTGTACAGCGGCCGGGTGATTGGGTTGATTTTACATGGGTAGATTATGACGGCGGCAGCCTCAAGCTGCGCCAGAACAAGACGGATGTACAATTATATTTGCCTTGTACGGAGGCACTCAAAGTTGCGCTTGATAGTGCAAAGGCTGCTTTGAGTGTTGCACCAATGCCAAATCGTCACATCCTTACAAAGAGCGACGGCATGCCAATGAACTACCACGCGATGGCTAAAATCATGATTGCCGAACGTAAACGGCTAGGATTGATGGCCTTTGACCAGCATGCCCTTCGTTACCGTGGTGTGATGGAATTGGCGTGGGCTGATTGCTCTGATGACGAGATAGCCAGCTATAGCGGCCATACTACAAAAGCGATGATTCAAAAGTACGCAGGGGAGGCAAGACAGATTATGACAGCACGTCGAGCAGCGGCGAAACGCAAGTGAACAGAACAAGACCAGAACAGAAACGTGATACTAGAGGTGATACTACTATGAACGATAAACAGGCTAACCCATTGAAAACATTGGAGGCGAGTAGGAGAATCGAACTCCTGTACACGGATTTGCAATCCGCTGCGTCACCACTCCGCCAACTCGCCGTCCTATGGTGTTTTCTGGCTATAGCAACAGGATATGGCCCATGCAATAGCGAATGCTGTCGGGGTTAGTGCATAAGGCCGAATATGATATGTGGGGCAATATTCAAGGTTGCTAAAATGGTATAGAATATGCGCATCTTGATGGATTTGAACTGTCGCCAGAG